>ODAI014753594.1_pt1 | contig 71532 bp, 60 predicted proteins | sample 1539321 | NCBI WGS metagenome assembly ODAI01 (sample SAMN02144231, study PRJEB22623) | gut metagenome | biome: sheep rumen | host: Ovis aries | place: New Zealand
AGCGGATTGGTCACAATACCACTTGGTATATGTCCGGTAGTAATGCCGTCGAGAATCATTTTTTCAGGTACACTCAACATCTGTATCTCAACGTTATTGCCATCTTCATCCTTTACGTTTGCCACAGAAGAATGCTCCTTGAAAAAGGCGTCGAGCGTGCTCTGTTCGCCATTCTCGAGTTTGAAGATGAACGGGCAGTTGAAGCCGCGCGGATGCTGGTAGAAGCCGCCAAAACCGCCAAGGTCGCTTTCTGCCGGATAAATTTCCCGCACGTTCGGAACCTCTGGATTGTCGACGTCGCTGGTGTAAAGTTGCGGATCGTAAATTTCGAAATCGGCTCCCGAAAGATCAACCGCATTCTCATACTTAAAGCTAACCCACGTCGTGTCTCCCTTTTCGTTCACATCGGCATACTTGCCCTCTGTCTCGTGATGGTTGATTGCAGTGAAAGCGATAACGATTTTGTCGTGAGGTTTCACAGGGTGCTCGTATCCTGAACCTGGAATGACGATGATGCCGTGAACTGGTACATTACCTTGGTTATAGTACTGGTCGAACCAGCTCTTTTTCTCACCGTTGGAGTTCTGCATGGTGCAACCTACGGCCAAACCATCGGCATAGAGAACGTTGTCGGTCGGGTTGTAAAGCACCATATACTGGTCTGGGTGCATCATTCGTCCGGCGTTTCTTTCACCGTTGAAGAATACTTCTGAGAATATGAACTGGTAGTCAGCCGAGTTGGCAACAGTGGCGATGAGTTTTGCGTCAATCTGCTGATTGTCTGATTTAACCGTAACGTTCTGCTTCCTGATGAAAATGGTTTTGCCGTCAATCTCTTTTTCCAGACTGATGTCGTAGACACCCACTGGCACTGCAATTAAGATTGAACCTTCCCCATTCTCCAAGCCAGCAGGTACTTTGAATGTGTACACATCCTTAGACCTTGTGTTGGTAAAGGTGACAGTTGCTCCTGCAATGTCTGATGCGCTGACAGAGCCTTCTACGTCGGCGCTGACGTTCAGATAAGACTTGATGAGGGCCGTCTCGTCGTTGTTGTTCTCGTCATCGCACGAGTTGAACGAGAGGCAGAGTGAAGCCAACCCAATGATGGAGGCGGTTCTGAAGTAGTTCTTTTTCATTTCTATTACTGCTTTTAATTTTAATTAAGTATAAAAGTCCCCACCAGGCTTCCAGCAAGGAAGCCCGGATGAAAACAATTTGATATGGGAAACTTGTCTTTCTAGGAATTTAGGGAAAAAAGAAAGACGGTGGTAAATTCAAACAATGCGGCGCTTATGCCGTGTGTGATAATGCTCTTTATTTTTCTGAGCAGCAACTTTTCTTTTCTGCAGTTTCAGCAGTCTCTGTCTTTTGCTTACAACAATCTGAAAATTTGACTGCTTCTACGTAATAGTCAGCGATAAATTCTTTGTTGTTATCGGTTAACCATTGTATTTTCTCTGCAATGCCCTGTCTCTTTTTTTCAGTACCGCCTCCATTGCATCCTTTCTTTTCACCCTCGTTCTTTCCTTCCTCTTCTTTAACCTCAACTTTTGGAGTTGCTGCAATTATGGAGTCGAGGGTGGCCAACTGGCTTTCTAAACTCTCCTTCGTGATTTTGTTGAGACGGAGTATGCCTTGAATCTTTACGTGCTCGCCAACCAGCGATTTCGAGAAAGTGTCAATCTCGCCACCTGCCAACACTCTCAGAGGAGCGGCTGTCGAGTCTGTTTCATCTCCGAGCATCAGTTTCTTCTTGCTACAACAACATACGTGCTTGGCAGTTCCTGAAACCCAAATAGTGTCGTCAATCAGCGAATCTGCTTTCGATACTACCTCTGTAGGATTGTAACAAGTCTCGTTTACTGCGGGTTGTGTGTTGCACGACACTAGCATCACTGCCATTGTGCCGATTAATAGTAATTGTTTTTTCATACGTCTTTTTTCGTTTTTCGAGTGCAAAATTAGATTGATGCTGTTTTCATGTCAATCATCAAAAGTTGGTATTTGGGGCAGTGCCTATCCCTATAAATTACTATTATGTCGTGCTAAGAGTTTGTTTCCTAAATAGAAACAAAAAAGAAGACATGCCGTCTGGTATGTCCTCTTTTAGCGTTTTTACCTTGCTTTTAGAACAGGAAGCCTGGTTCTTTAAGTATCTTCCTTGCGTTAGCCAGTGGCATCACAAATTCGGGTTGCCCGCTGGCGTATGGCGCAATTTCATATTGTCCGTAATGTATAACCAATCCCTTTTTGTTGATGTAGGGTTTTGCCGAAGGTAATGGCAGGTTGTTCACGTCTTTAATATCCAGCAGGTAGCTTTTAAAGTCCTCGTCACTCTTGATTTTATGGCCGATGGCATCTTCAAAATAGCCTTTAATGCCTTCTTTCAAGATTTGCTTGAACTCGTTTCCCTGTGTGTTAAACATGTCCCAGGTAAGTTGTTGGCCGTCGCTTTTCCTGAAGGTCGCACCATCGTTTCCTGCTATACCGTGTGCTCCGCCGGTGTATTCGAAGAAGCTGCTGGTGTAAGAGACGTAGTTTTCAGTCTCGTGGCTGAAGAGTACGCGGATGTCGTAGGTGAAGTTTGCACCTTCTTCCCACACCTCTCTCATTTTATCGAGTTGGTAGTTGGCATAGAAAGCCAGAACTTCTTTCGTGTCTGTTATCTCTTTCTTATAGTGGTTTCCTAATTCCTTATTGATGTATTCGTTAATGTTTTTCACCAGTTTTTCGTTGCCGTCTTTTGCGAAGTCAACGTTCATTGTGGCTGTTATGGTCTTAAACTTGCGCTCAATGGTGTCTTTCTTATAGCTGAAAGGGGCATCAACTTCTTCGGCAGGTTGGTCTTCTGGTGCAACTGCGGCTGTGTCTTGGTCTGGTTGTTGAGGTTGGTCGCTGCTTGAGCAGGAACTGCCAGCTACCGCAAGACTAAGTGCTATAATTAGTTTCAGATATTTTTTGTCCATAATAGTATAAGTTTTAGAGAATCACTCTTGAGTATGGAGGTAGGCTGATGTCGCTGAAGTCCTTGTCCAAGAATTTGTGGTAACCAACAATGCCAATCATTGCCGCATTATCGGTGGTGTAGCTGAATTTCGGAATGTAGATGTTCCAGCCAAATCGTTTCGAGTGGTCTTCAAATGCGCCTCGCAGTGCAGAGTTGGCGGAAACGCCTCCAGCCACCGCTACGTGGTTGATTCCAGTCGTTTTTACGGCTTTGCGCAGTTTGTCCATCAGTATCTCGATGACGGTTGCCTGTAGCGATGCGCACAGGTCGTTCAAGTTGTTCTTAATAAAGTCGGGGTCTTCCTTCACATGGTCGCGAAGGGTGTATAGGAAGCTGGTTTTCAGTCCGCTGAAACTATAGTTGTAGCCCTCAATCTGTGGTTTGTGGAACTTGAATGCTTTTGCGTTACCCTCTTTGGCCAGTTTGTCTATTACTGGGCCGCCAGGGTAGGGTAGTCCCATTACTTTCGCGCATTTGTCGAAAGCTTCACCGGCAGCGTCGTCAATGGTCTGACCCATAATTTCCATGTCTTTGTAGGAGTTGACTTTCACAATCTGGCTGTTTCCACCGCTGACTAGAAGGCAGAGGAATGGGAATGGCGGTATGTGTGCCTCTTCACCCTCTCTTTCAATAAAGTGGGCCATAATGTGGCCTTGAAGGTGGTTTACATCAATAAGGGGAATGTTGCGTGAAATGGCGAAACCTTTTGCGAACGAGGTGCCAACCATTAGCGACCCCATTAAGCCGGGACCGCGTGTGTAGGCTACCGCGTCAATCTCGTCTTTGCTCACACCAGCCTGTTTCAGCGCCTCGTGCACTACTGGTATGATGTTTTGCTGGTGGGCACGCGATGCCAACTCTGGCACAACGCCTCCATACGACTCGTGAACTTTTTGGCTCGCTATTACATTCGACAACAACTTGCTGTCGCTCAGAACCGCCGCCGAGGTGTCGTCGCACGACGATTCTATTGCTAATATCTTTACAGACATTTTACTCCTCTTATTATTTTAACTTTATATAAGGGAAATACTCTCTTATAGCAAGATATTTTGTATTTTTGCTTTGTAAAATTTAGGCAAAGTTATAAAAAAAATACTACATATTCTGACTTTCCTCTTGGTCGCAATTTGTCTTTTGCTACTAGGGGCTTATCTGCTGCTACAGAATGTTAGCACGCAGAAGGAGATATTGTCTGAAGTCACAGGGGGGTTGTCTAAGAAAATCAACTCGAAGGTAACTTCGGGAGTTATCGATTGGGGCTTCCCTAATACATTTGTAATTAACGATTTATATATTGAAGACCAGGCCTGCGACACCCTCCTTTTTGTAAAAAGGGCGAAGGTGACCGTTAATATTCTGCCGCTTTTGCAGCACAAGGTCTCTTTGCGTACGGTGCAGTTGACACAGATGCGGGGTTACGTCCGACAGGACTCTGCCGGCGTTTTCAATTTCCAGTTTGTAATCGATGCCTTCAAGAAAAAAGACGATACTGAAAAGTCTAGCTGGATGGCTGACATCGAATCGGTGGGATTCAAAGACTGCTTTGTCTCTTTCCATAAAGATTCAATCAATGCGACTCCACAGAAGTTTAATCCGAAATACCTCGATGTTGACAGCATAAACGGACATATTTATGTTCGTGAACTGTCGGGCGATTCTATTAACGTCAAACTGCACAAACTCTCGTTTGTAGAGGCTTCAGGAGTCAATCTTTCCGACTTGTCGACGACTATTGTCGGAAACCGTAAAGGGGTGCGCCTGCTCCATTTCTCGACCGCTATGCCCGATAGTAAGGTCGTGTTTAAGAATGCGGAGCTGACTTACAACGACTTGAAGTCGAAGAACTTTTTCCACGATTACGTTTTAAACCTTGAACTGGAACCTTCTAATGTCAATTTATACGACCTGCGTGCCTTTGTTCCGGCCTTCCACCAGTTAGACGACGATATTTCGCTGTGTGGTAGCGTCAAGGGCTCTATTGATAACCTGAAGGTGCGCAACCTGCTGGTAAAGAACGGAAACGGACTGGTTATTGATGGCGATGTCGATTTGTCGGGATTGCCTAAGTTGAAGGATGCCTATGTGCGTGCGAACTTCCGGCAGGTGATTGTCGATGCCGACCATGTCCGCCATTTTGGTTCGGCGTTTATCAAGCGTGACGTTTATCTGCCACCTGCATTTGAAAAGATGGGCTTTGTGTCGTATGTCGGTGCCATCGAGGGTTCGCTGGCTGCTATCAGTGCCGATGGTTCTATTGGTTCGGGAGCGGGCTCCATCGTCTTGAATGTGGATATCGATAATCCGAATCTCGATTTCTCAAAATACTCCATCGATGGTGAACTTGATACCGAGAATTTCCATCTGGCAGAAATTTTACCGACTACCGGACTGGGAAACACTACGTTGGGTATTGTTGTCAACCTGAAGCGTGACCCTAATGCGGTTCACAAGTTCTCTGTGAATGCCGAAGGTATTATTGATTCGCTCGATTACCGTGGCTATACCTACCGCGACATCTCGTTGAATGGCGATTTTGGCCCGAAAGGATTCACCGGCGAACTTCAAATCAACGACCCGAACGCGCAGTTCAATCTTTCTGGTAATGTCCACCTCTCTAAGAAAAAGCCTGAGTTCCATTTTACGGCCAATGCCAAACGTATCTGTCTGGCGCCACTCAATTTGTCTAAAAACAAAGACAATTCGTGTATGTCGTTCGACATTGTGGCCGACTTCCAGGGCAAGACGTTCGACGAACTCGAGGGCTCTTTTTCTCTCGACAACTTCCTCTATCAGCGGCCTACTGGTAAGGACCTGATGGTGAACAATGTTAGTTTGAATGTTACACCGGCAAATAATGGCAGGAAAACTGCAACGTTATATTCCGACTTCTTAAACGGTAACATTTCTGGCCAGTACCAGCTGGCTGGCTTGGTGGCCAATACTAAAAAGATTCTCCGTAAGTATGTTCCTGCGGTTATCTCGTCGGCTGTCGACAAGCAGAGCGGCAACAATTTTACTTTCGATTTCAAGATTAACAACACCGAGGTGCTGACCGACGTGTTCAAGTTGCCGGTGGCTATGGTCTCTGAGGGGTCGCTGAAAGGATTCTTTAACGATGTGGAGGGCAAGTTCCGCGTTCGCCTCGAGGCTCCAATGCTGAAGATGGGTAAAAGTACGTTGCAAGATGTGCTGCTCCTTTGTGAAAATCCGGCTACCGAAGCCAAACTGGTGGCCCGTGGTACGATGATGCCGTATAGGCGCCGCCGCAATCCGTACTATTTTTCGGTTAATGCGGTTGCCAAGTCAGACTCTATTTCGTCGAGGTTGAATTTCAGTAATTCGGTCGATGAAACCTATAGTGGTGAGTTGAATATCCTTACGGTCTTGAATTCGCTGACCAAGGAGGGGCTTTCTGCCGATTTCCATGTACTGCCTACCGAGTTTATTCTGAAAGATTCTGTGTGGAATGTGCATAAGAGTCTGGTCAGCCTGCGTCCGGGTATGCTTCAGGTCGACAACTTCTTGGTAGAACACGGCGATCAGGAACTCCGTATTAATGGTGTGAGCACGCGCGAGATGAACGACAGTATTGGCGTCTATCTGCACGATATCCGTTTGGGTTACATCAGTAATATGATCAACAACGACCGTATTACCTTTAATGGTATAACCAATGGCGATGTCTATGTAAAACGTTTGTTCAACAAACCTTACATGTACACCCATCTGGTGGTCGATTCTGCCTTTATGAACTCGTACCAGTTGGCTTCCAAGTTGCAGGTGGCTGGTGAGTTTGACACACGCGACAAGGAAATTTTCTTTGATGCCGACCTCACGTCGCATGTTTCTGGTGCCAAGTCGCCTATCATTGGCAGCATCTTCTTTAATCGCGATTCAATGAGTATAGAGGGCGATTTGCACGATATTGACCTCCGTTTCATTCGCACCTATGTGGGTGGTGTTATGGCCGACTTTACTGGCTATGCTTCGGGCTGGGTTCGTGCTTTCGGACATTTTGGCGATATTGGTCTGGAGGGTAACCCTGTTGCGTCTAATGTGCATTTTGGTATTGAATTCTTGAACACCGAATACTTTATCGATAGAGAGGTGGTGTACATGAAGCACAACTCTTTTGAAATGCGGAATGGAAAGGCGCGCGATGCCTTATCCGGGAAGGCGGTGGTTAACGCCCAGGTGCGGCACAGGGGCTTCCAGAATATGAAGTTTAATGTGAACGTCGCTTGCGAGAATTTGCTGGCGCTGAACACTACTGAAGCCGATAACGAGACCTTCTATGGTAAGGCTTTTGGTGATGGCGAAATCCATATTTATGGGGTGCCGGGCTCGGTTAATTTCGATATGAAGGAGCTGGTTACCCGAGAGAATACCGTGGTTACTATCCCTATTGGAGGAACTGCCGATGTGGAGAACTCTGACTTCATTACTTTCGTGAACGACGAGGAAAGACAGACTGCACAAGAGCGGAGGCGTAACCGTATAGATCGAATTAGAAAGATTCAGGCTGAGAAAAATTTAAAGTCGCGCATTCGGCTCGATATGCAGCTCAACTGTACGCCTGCGGCACAAATCCAACTGATTATGGACCCGCGTGCGGGCGATATCATACGTACCCGTGGTAACGGTGCTATACACATGACTTACGACTCTCAGACGGGTGAGTTTGGTATGTTGGGTACCTACGAGGTGACCAAGGGCGACTACCTGTTTACTGTGCAGAGCGTCATTTCCCGTAAATTCAGCATTTTGCCAGGCAGCCAACTGCACTTTACCGGTAGCCCGTATACGGCTGGTATGAATGTGCGTGCCAAGTATTCTCTGAATGCCTCGTTGAGCAACATTCTGGCAGACGACCCTTCTTATTCGAAAATCACCAATGCGAATGTCGATTGTCTGCTTTATCTGACGGGTACCATCCAGCGGCCTATCATCAAGTTTGGTCTTGAATTGCCGAATTGCGATGAAGAGGTAAGGCGCAAACTGGCCAGTGTGGTCAATACCGAGGAAACATTGAACCGAAATGTGGCTTCGTTGTTGGCTTTGGGACATTTCTATACCATGGATAAGAGTGCCGGGCAGTCGGGCGCTTCTGGCAACAGCGAGTTGTCGTCTGTCGGTTTCTCGACGCTGTCTTCCGAAATTGGTAGTCTGCTCTCGCGCATTAACAACGATGTGAATGTGGGTGTCAACTACAATCCGGGTTCTGAATCTACGGCTACGGGGCAGGAGTTTGAGGTGGCTTTGTCTACCCAGTTCTTGAACGACCGTCTCTTGGTGAATGGTAATTTCGGTTACCGCGAGAATACGGTTCCAACCCTTGACGAACAGGCGGGTAACAGCGGTATTATCGACTTCGATATCGAGTACAAGTTGAACCCGTCGGGCAAGTTCCGGTTGAAGGCTTTCAACCGTTCCGATAACAGTTATTTCCGTCAGAATGCTAATGGTACTACGCAGGGCGTGGGCCTCATTTATAGAGAAGATTTCGATACTTACAGTGAGTGGCTGAACCGCTATTGGAAACCGGTTAAAAACATTTTTAACAAGAAATGAAGCTGGTTTGCAATTTGAAACTGTTTGTCTCGTTACAATATATATAGTTTAAGTGATAAAAATGATAAGAAATCGATTTATTCCTCTGTTGCTTCTGGGAGCGCTTCTTTCTGGTTGTTCTGTCAATCAAACAATTAAAAGGGCCGACAAGAAGTATGAAATAGGCGAATACTATAAGGCTGCCAGCATTTATAAAAGCGCTTACTCTAGGGTGAGTGCCACGAAAGAACGCCAGAAAAAGGCGTATGTGGCTTACCGTATGGGCGAGTGTTATTCGTTGGTAAACGAGAACAACAAGGCAGAGATGGCCTTGAAAAACGCCACCCGTTACAAGTATTCCGATACGACTGCCTATTTGCTCTACGCCGAAGTGCTCAGAAAGAATAAAAAACCGCAAGAGGCGATAAAGAATTACGAGGTCTATCTGGTGGCCCATCCGAAGAGCGAGGTGGCTCTGGCTGGTAAGGAGTCGTCGGTGCAGGCTATCGAATGGTTGAAGAACCCTACCCGCTATAAGGTTAAGAAAGTGGATGCTTTTGTGTCGAAGCGTACCGAGTCGTCGCCTTCTTTCCCTGCTGGCGACAGCACTACGGTCTATTTTGCCTCTACCCGTCTTGAAAAGGGGGAGAAAAGAAAAAACAGTAAAATTACGGGTATTCCTACCCACAATATCTATATGTCGCGCCAAAATTCAGCTGGAGTTTGGGACAATATCGAGGCTGTTGAAGGTGAAATCAATACGGTCGACGATGAAGGTTCTCCTTCTTTTTCGGCCGATGGTAAGACGATGTTCTTTACCCGTTGCCGATATGTAAAGGGCGAAACCCACGGCGCTGAAATTTACACCTCGAAGCGTAACGGAGGCAAATGGGGTAAGCCGGTTAAGATTGAGTTGTCGAAAGACAGTTCTATCTCGTTTGCACACCCTACGGTGTCTTCCGACGGCCGCATCCTTTACTTTGTCTCTGATATGAAGGGTGGCTTTGGTGGTAAGGATATCTGGTTCAGTGTTAAGAACGGCGAAAAATGGGGCGCTCCACAAAATGCGGGCTCAAAAATTAATACCGCTGGCGACGAGATGTTCCCTTTCCTTCGTCACGACACTTTGCTCTATTTCTCATCTAACGGACTTCCTGGGTTTGGAGGTCTCGACATCTTCTGTGCGACCTTGAGTGCTGATGGACAGTGGAAGGATGTGCGTAACATGATGTATCCGATCAATTCCAATATGGACGATTTTGGTATCAGTTTCGTTGAGGGGGCTGAAAGTGGAATGTTTACCTCTAACCGCGATGACCGGAAGGCGTACGACCGGATTTATTCGTTTGTTTTGCCACCTGTCGTCTTCAATATCGCGGGTAAGGTGACCAGCACTTCTGGTGAGCCTTTGCCCGATGCCATCATCCGCATTGTGGGAAACGATGGTACAAACTTGAAAATACATGCCAAGAAGGATGGTACATTCTCTTATCCGCTTAACAAAAATGTTAAATACGTTATGCTGGGTAACTGCCGTGGCTATTTGAACCAGAAAGATGCCGTTAGAACCGACAGCCTAGACGATAGTCACACCTTTAACATCAACCTTTCGCTGGCTTCTGTTTCTAAACCAGTCGGACTCGACAACATTTTCTTTGAGTTCGGTAAGGCTACCCTCACGAAAGAGTCTGATAAGAGTCTCGACAAACTGGTGAAACTGTTGAACGACAATCCGAATATTACCATTGAGATTGGTGCGCATACCGACCGTGTGGGCTCTGCCGAGGGTAATTTGCGCTTGTCGGGCGAACGTGCCGAATCGGTCGTCAACTACCTTATAAAGAAAGGTATTGAGGCTGAACGACTCACGGCCAAGGGATATGGTAAAACTACGCCTGTGGTGGTCGATGCCAAATTGGCTAAACAGTACTCGTTCTTACACGATGGTCAGGTCCTTGACGATGGGTCTCTTGACCAGATGAATGCCGAACAACAGGAGATTGCTAACCAGATTAACCGTCGTACCGAGTTCCGTGTGTTGAAGACGACTTACAAAATGTATTGATTCTTATTTGTTCCTCGTGGTCGCAAATTAATTACCCTCATTACAGTATATGGGCGAAAATAGAAAAAGAAAAGGAGGTTTATCGAATCGCTGGGTGGCTGGTGGTTGATAGTCAGAATAGAGACCTATTTGTAGCTGAGGCTCTTGGTTTGTATATGGCTTATAATTCTTATGCACTTGATGCCATTGTAAGAGATAACGTGAGTGTTGATGGTTTAATTCCTTAAATACTAAGAAAAAAAACGGGTGTATCGAAAAAAAAGATGCATCCGTTTTTTTCTTGACTGCAATTATGGTCCTATTTTCAGAGCATCCCCCACTTATAGTGGCTTTTAACGGCTTTGAGGCGGTCATTAGTTAGAGAAAAAAAACGCTCTTTTTTCACAGATATGCTGTTTAACGGTATTGAATAATACCCAATTGCCTTATTTTGTTTGCTGTTGTAGTTTTTTTTGTATTGTTTCATAGTTAGGTGGATAAGCCTCTATTTTGAAAGCAATCTTCAAAGATTTGATGAAAAAATCCAAAGATTTGTAACATAAGTAATGATGTATCATGCTAAAATAGTAGATTGATACAATGGTCTTGTCGTTTGCTTGATTTTTACAATTCTATTGTCTATAAATTCGCTAAGATTGCGTATTGTTTAAAAAAGGTTTATACCATGAATAGATTTTATACACTAACTATTGCTTTATTTGCTTTGACGGGGGCATCTTCTGTTGTTGCCCAAGATTGTACGGTGAACCTGTCAAGCGTTAAACAGAAAATCCAGGGATTTGGTGGTATTAACCATCCCTGTTGGACGGGTTATGACCTTACCGATAACGATATTGATAAATTGTTTGGTGTTGGTGATAACAAACTTGGACTTTCAGTAATGCGTATTTGGGTTGCTGAAAATAAAAGTAACTGGAGTCGTGAAATTTCGACTTGTAAGAAGGTACAGGATATTGGGGTGAAAATCTTCGCAACTCCTTGGAATACGCCTTCTGCTGATATGTGTACGAAGACGACCGCTTTTTGTAACAATCCTTCTTGTCAGTATCGTGCTAACGAGAAACAGATTAACACGAGTGCTTTCTCGAAGTATACCGACCATTTGATTGAGTTCAATAACTACATGTATCAAAATGGGGTCAGTCTTTATGCTATGAGTTTTGCTAATGAGCCCGATTATGGACACGATTGGACGTGGTGGAGCACTGACCAAGTGTACGAATACACTAAAAACTACGCTGCTAAACTTCGTGTGAACGGCACAAAGGTGATTACTGCAGAAAGTTTTGCCTATAGCAAGGGTCTCTACGACAAGGTGCTGAACGATGCTAGTGCGCTTAAGAATATCGACATTCTTGGTACACATTTCTATGCAAGTAGTGCTTCTACTGGCGATAACTTCTTTAAATACACCCTTGGCGACCAAAAGATTGCCAATGACCCTGACAAGGAGTTATGGATGACCGAGTACTACACTTCGTCTAACGCTACGAATGGTTCGCCATGCCGTGCGAATGTTTGGCCCGAGGCTTTGGAAGTCGCTTATTCTATCCATCGTGGATTGACCCTCTCTAATATGAGCGCCTATGTATGGTGGTACTTGAAGAGAAACTACTCGCTGATTAATAATGGCGACACTAACAACGACAATGCTAAGGATGGACAGATTACGAAGCGCGGTTGGCTTTTCGGTCAGTTCGCCAGATTCATCCGACCTGGTTATTATCGTGTCGACTGTACGATTAACCCTACTTATAATGTGTATACGTCGGCATATAAGAACGGTGACGATGTTGTGATTGTTGCCGTTAACATGAGTACCGAAGCTAAGACCATCAATATCTCGGTTCCTGGTACAAAGGTGCAACAGTGGAATGTTTGGATTACTGACCAGACAAGAAACATGAAGCAGCTCGATGCGATTAATAAGGGCACTTCTTTCTCTGTTACACTCCCTGCTAAGAGTTGTGTGACATATGTGGGTGAAGGTAGTGGTAAGGTTCGTTTGGACATTGCTGCTGAAAAATATGTTATTGAAGAGGGCGACAGCGTGCTGATTACCCCTACTTATAAGAGTGAGGCTGAAATTAAAAATATCAAGTTCTTCGAAGGCGACGACCAGATTAAGGACAAATGGGTAGCTCCTTTCGCTTTCTATTATGGTGCTGACGCTACTGTTGGTAAGCACACGATTAACGCTATTGCTTACGACGAGAATGGTGAGTCGGGCGAGGCCGCTCCTATCACTATCGAAGTGGTGAAGAAACCGGGTCCATTTGGTGGTGTCCCTTCTAAGATTCCTGGTATAATTGAGGCCGAGAATTTCAACGAGGGTGCGGCTGGTACTTCTTATAACGACCTCGTTGAGGAAAATAAGGGAGACGCTACATACAGGCCAGATGCTAATGTAGACGTGTATGTGTGCGACGGTGGTTACGCGGTTGGCTATTGTGAGGCCGGTGAGTGGCTGAAATACACCGTTGAGGTAGAAAAAGACGACGAATATATTCTGTCGGCGAATGTGTCGGACGAGGGGGGCGCTTCTTCTTTCTCTATCATGTTCGATGACGACGAGTCTACCAAAGTTGTATTTAATTCGGAAGATACTGGCGACTGGACTTCTTACAAGGAGTTGACTTCCGATAAGGTGGTTAAACTTTCGGCCGGTATTCACGAAATGCTCGTTAATATCGAGTCTTCATGGGTTAACATCGACTGGATTAAGGCCATAGGCTCTAACCAAACCGGTGCAAGTGTGGTTCTTGCCGATTTCCCTGCTGGCAATTACAAGGTTTGCGACGCAAACGGTAAGGTGCTCGGCAGTGTGGTCATCAGCTCTAAAAACGATTTCGATGCAAAGTTTGCCGATAAGGGGGTCTACATCCTTTATTCTGCAAATGGTAAGTCTTTCAAGTATAAAAAATAAACTAACTATAGTATTATGAGTACATTTCACAAAATAGCATTTGTGTCCGCAATCGGAGCAATGCTTTCTGTAACTGCTGCTGCTCAAAATCTGCCGGGTGTTCAAAGCACCATCAATGTGAACGGTAAGAGCCGTACGATTGATGTGTATGCACCAAGTGGTATGGGTGAGAACAGACCGATGGTTATCTCTGCCCACGGTATGGGACAGGACATCGCTTATCAGAAGAAACAGTCTCGTTGGGACCAGGTTGCCGATACGGCTAAATTCCTTGTCGTTTACCCTCAGTCCAACGGGTCGACTTGGGATTTGAGCGGCAATGGCTCCGATATTGCCTTCATTAAGGCCATCATCAAGGAGATGAGTTCTAAATACAAAATCGACTTGAAACGTGTCTATATGTCAGGTTTCTCAATGGGCGGTATGCTTACTTATGCTGTGGCTAACAACATGGCAGACCAAATTGCCGCTTGTGCTCCGGTTTCGGGTTATCCTATCGGTGACTTGACGGCTAAGCCTTCGCGTCCAATTCCTATTATCCATACTAACGGCGATGCTGACGATGTGGTACACTACGAACCTTGGAAAGGTGATTTCAACGGAATGTACCAGGAACAGCAGGGTGCTTATGCGCAGGCCAAGGCTTGGGCTGCGGCTAATGGTTGTGACGACACTCCTGTTGAGTCTGTTGTAAGTGGTGCGGCTACCCGTTATTTGTGGAAGAACGGTAAATGTGGCGTTGAGGTTTGCCTGAACAAGATTTATGGTAAGGGACACTGGCCTTCAAACGACACTTATCATTCTGTTCGCGAAATCTGGCAGTTCCTTCGTCGCTTCTCGTTGGATTGTGGAACCTCTAATAATGATAATCCTAACAATCAAGACAATCCTAATAATCAGAATAATCCTGAGGATGGTCCTTATAATGGCTCTCCTGCTGTTATTCCTGGCTCTATCGAGGCTGAAGAGTACGATTTCGGCGGACAGGGTGTCGCTTATAGCGATGAGGATACTGAAAACCGTGGTGAGGCTTTCCGTACTGATGGTGTTGACATCTACAAAGGCGCAACCGGTTTTGTTATTGGTTACAACCAGACCGGCGAGTGGTTGAACTATACGGTTGATGTGAAGGAGACATCTAAATATAAGGTTTCTGTTTCTGCGGCAACCGATAATGCTACCGCCTCTTTCCAACTCTTGATTGACGGAAAGGCTATCACTGGCGATATTTCTGCTCCTAACACTGGCAGCTTCTCTGAGTTCTCGACCATCACCTTCCGTACAAGCGAAATTTCTGCTGGTCAGCACACGCTTCAGCTGAAGGTTACTAACAGCTGGTTCGATATGGACTATATGACTTTCGAGAAGTATGAGTCTAACGGTAGCGACCCTTACGATGAAAGCGGTTGCGTGGTTGGCTCGCGTGACGAGGTCGAACTGGCTTCTATCTTCTCTGGTATCGCTTTGAGTAACGTTAATCCTAAGGTTAAACCTGCTACTAACCACAATCCGATTATGACTCAGCGTTATGGGGCTGACCCATGCGCTATGGTTTATGGCGACTCGGTCTACATCTACATGACGCACGATATCTACGAATACGATAATGCGGGTAAAATTAAGTCGAACGGTTATGGTAACATTACTGAAATTGTATGCCTTGCTTCTGCCGACCTCGTTAACTGGACCGACCACGGGCCTATGAAGGTGGCCGGTAATGGCGGTATCTCTAAAGCCGTTAACTCTTGGGCACCTACTGCCTGCCATGCGAAAATAAATGGAAAGGAACGCTTCTTCCTCTATTTCGCTAACAATGGTAATGGTATTTATGTGGTGGCTTCCGACACCCCTTATGGCCCTTGGGAAGATGTGAAGAATGGACAGGGACTGATTACCCGTCAAACTCCAAATTGTGGTAATGTGGAATGGTTGTTTGACCCTGCTGTGCTTATCGACGACGATGGTACTGGCTATCTTTATTTCGGTGGTGGTGTACCTAAAGGCAAGGATGCTGATCCTGGTACGGCACGTATCGCAAAACTTGGTAAGGACTTTATCAGCATCGACGGTACTCCTACTACTTTGAATCCGCCTTATCTGTTCGAGGATGCGGGTATCAACAAGATTGGTAATAACTATGTGTATTCATATTGTACGAACTGGAATACTGGTGGTAACAATATCGGTATCAACAATGCCGTTATTGCTACTATGATTTCTAATAAGCCGATGTCCGATTTCAAATTCGACCGTAAGGTCTTCGACAACCCTTCCAAATGGCTTGGCGATAATGGTAACAACCACCACAGCTTCTTTAAGTTTAAGGACAAGTGGTACATCTGCTACCACAGTCAGTGGATTCAAAACCAGATTGGCGTAAGTGGTGGTTACCGTAGCTCGCATGTCGATTATGCCAATGTTGACGAGTCGGCTGGTAAAATTATGGGTGTGTCGGCTGGTACTACCAAGGGGGTTGACCAGGTGACTTATGTCGATGCTACGAAGTACATTCAGGCCGAGTGCTTTGCTTGGCAGAACGGCGTGTCTGTCAACTATGTGGGCAAGTCTACAAATATGGCTGTTAGCGGTAAAGATGGCGCTTGGATTGGCGTCTGTGGCGTTAAAGCTCAAGATGTTAACCGATTTAAGGCCCGCGTTTCTGCTCCTTGTGGTGGCGCTATCAGAATCTCTACAGGTTCTGCCAATGGTCCTGTAATTGGTTATTTGAATGTGGAGGCTAACTCTTCTTTCGAGGAATTCAAGTGTAAGTTGTCTTCCGATATCCCTACATCTAAAGATTTGTTCTTCACTTTCAGTGGTGATTTGCAGTTCGATTCTTGGACGATGTATTACGAAGATCCGGCCGAAGATGAGGTTATTGAATCGGGTGCTGCTTCGCTTGCTGTAGAGCCAAATCCTGCAAAGAACTTCGTTACTGTAAGCGGTTTGAACGAAGGTGACATTGTCACTGTTACTACTGCGGCTGGTACTGTTGTTAAGACTTTTGTTGCAGAGGCTGACGCTGCCCAGATTTCTGTATCAGACCTTTCAACTGGCGTATACTTCGTTTCAAACGGTGTGAAGACTGTTAAGATGATTAAGTATTAATTCGGTACTTACATACATAGAATGGATAGCGATGGTGTAAAAGCCATCGCTATTTTTTTGCGTATGGGTTGTCTTACCAAAGAACTTTTGTGCTATATTTGTGCGTTTTTTCGCTAGGTTCTGATTTTTCTTTGGTACTAGAAGGATGATAGTAACAATGGAAACGAAAAAAAGTTCAAGGTATTGGTGTAAATTGTCTTTTTATAACCATGTTTTATTTGGACATCCTGACAGTTTTTGTGGAGATGATGAACGCTGTAATTAGTAGAATGTATTGACTGATTTTCGGAATTAATTTGAGTAGATATGGTAAATGTAGAATTTGAAGTATACCCAAAGTTTGGTGAAGCATATACAGAGACTTTAACCCTTACTGAGGATGGTTTTGACGAGTTAAGGATTTTAATGGGAGACGAGTACTTGTCGATTGTATGTTCGCTCCTGAAAATTGACAAGACGTCCGTTAATAGCGTGGTGATACTAAAGAATGAATGAAGATACTAAATGGTGTAAATTACTTGTGTTAGTGTCTTTTAAAAGTGTTGTTATGTTTTTGCAATTGCCGGATAGGAGTATCCTGACTGAAAATACACATAATATTAAAGCTGTCCGTTAAACTCAACAAGAATCGTATCTTGGTGACAGTAATTCTTCATATTCATAAATGTTGGTAAGTTCCAGTCCCAATCATCAGAGTCTTTAATTTCGGAATAGAGTACCCAATTTTTGATAAGTTGATAGGAAAATTTTGGTTTCATTCTAATATTCACTATGCTATAGAAGCAGGCAATCGTATCGGAATCAATAGACTCTTTATTGTTGTGGCAATAAATTGAGTATTCATGCAATGGCTTTATATTGCCATCGGTCAACTGATAAAACCCAACAATTCCATCATCAATATTGTCGTGCGCCTTGAATATTTCCACTTTCACTAAATTTTTGCTACCTTCTAATAACTCTGCATTTCGATAGAATACTTTTTCTTCTTTCAAAAGCCACTTATCATCCGTTCGCTTAAATATATACAAGGGACAGTCTTCAAATGTCACCTCTCCCATACCTGCTTCATGGTTATATCCTATTATATAACAATATCCCAGGTAGTACCAATCGGAAAAGATGCTATCTTCTATTTCTATTTGAAACTCTTTCGTGAGTTGTTCGTATGTTAAGCGGGGTACACTATCCCTTCCATCGAAAACTAGATTAGAGACAGCACCTTTAACTTCCACACAAAAGTCTTCCGACTGCGCAGGTATATCGTTGGTTGTACTTTGGAAGCTGCAACCCAATGCGAGTAGCATTACAATTATTAGTGCTGTTATTCTATAATGAATAATGTTCATTTTATTTATTTGAAGGCTTTCTTGATGTCTATTTTCGAGTCTTCCGATATGAAGAGGTCCTTTATATTGCAGTTGTAGAAGGCCGGACTGCCTGCTTCTTTTATGCCGTATAGTTTAACACTTTCCAGTGCTTTGCAGTCTTCAAAGGCTTTCTCTGCTATAGAACAGTTATCCCCCTTTATAACAATTGATTTCAGTATACTGCAGCCTTTAAAGGCCAGGCTGTCGATGGCTTTCAGTTTTCCGGTCAGTTGTATCTGTTCCAATTTTGAGCAGTTGCGGAAAAGTCCCTCCCTCAAATGTGTGACTTTTTCTGGTAGCGTTACCGCTTTCAGTGCTTTGCAGCCAGAAAAGGCGTTTGCGCCCAAACTCTTCAGTTTGGCCGGCAGTTGTATCGACTCAATCTTGCTGTTCAGAAAACAGTAGTCGCCAATAGCGGTTGTTTTGCCCGATATGGTTATTTCCGTTATATGGCAGCCCTCGAAGGCGTAGTCGCTGATGCTCTTAACAGAATCGCTGGTTGTGTATCCATAGTCGCGGACGTATGCCGACGGATGGTAGAGGAGTTCGCTTTGGTCTTTTGTATACAGTACATTGTCGATTACTGCATAGCGCTCGCACTCGGAGCTTAGATACAGTTTACTCAAATTTCTGCATTTTTTGAACACTGCGTTGCCCATATAGTTTAGCTGGGCGGGTAGGTCGACTTGTGTGAGGTTGCTACAGTAGCGGAAGGCTCCGTCGTTTATCATCTCCACACTGTCTGGCAGCATTAGGTCGGTCAGGCTCTCGCAGTACTCGAACACCTTCTCTCCGATTTCTTTCAAACCATTGCTCAAGAAAACGCTTTCCAAATTATGGCATTTCCCAAACGCACCTTCTTCTAGGGTCTCTATGGTGCTTGGCAGCGAAATGGCGGTGAGCGCTTGGCAGTTGTAGAAGGTGTGGTAGTTGATTTTGTCTAAACTGTCGGGTATGCCTATGTTTGCCAGACTGCGGCACTCTGCGAACGCCTCAATACCCAGTTCCTTCAGGTTTTGCGGAAGGTTGACCTGTTTCAGCGTTGCGCAGCCTCCAAACGCGCCTATCCCAATTTCGCGTAGCGTTTTGGGCAGTTTGATGTGCTGGAGAAAATTGCAGTTCGCAAACGCATATTTCTCAATTACTTCCACGGGAGCCTCTATCGTTATTCCGCTGATGTCCGTTTCTTCAAATGCACTTTCGCCTATTCTTGTAATGGTATAGGTTGTTCCTTTGTACGATGTTTGGGGAGCAACAGTTACCGTTTCTGTTCTGTTGTGTTTATATTTTGTAAGTTCTACCTGGTTTGTTCCTATTATTTTATAGGTGAAGTCTTTGTCTTCAAATACGTCAGTTCCCTTTTTCGTACCTTTTTGGCCGTTTGCCGTCATAATGTTTTTGAACCGTGCCCAGCCGTCGGTGTTCCGGTAGTTATTTATGGCGTTTTCAGGGACAATCAGGTTAACCCTATTGTAGCAGTATTGGTCGAATGTGTTTTCAGCGATGGCTGGCGGTGTTTCACCATTCATCACAATCGATATGTTCCCGCCGTTGTTCAGCATACACGTCAGCATGCCCAGTTCAGTAAAGGAGTTGGTAAACGCGCCTTCTCCTATCGAGTTCACACTGGCAGGTATGCTGATGCCGGTCAGTTGCGGACAGTTGGCGAAGGCATGGTCGCCTATCGATTCCAGTTCTTCTGGTAACTCAATGAAGTTCAGCGACACACAGTCCGAGAAGGTGGCCTTTTCGATTCGGGTCAGTCTCTTTGGCAGTTTTAAATGTTCCAACGACCTGCAGTTCATAAATGCGGCTGAGCCTATTTTTTCGATGCTTTCGGGGAACTCAATTTTTTTCAGTTTCTCGCACCATAGGAAACAGCGCTCGCTGATCTCGGTCAGACCTTCTGGAAGGTCGACCTGAACAAGGTCCTGGCAGTCGAAGAAGGCGCCATCCTCAAAGGTCTGCAGGCCTGCCGAAAGGTCTAAATGCGAAATTTTACATTTTGAAAAAGCCCTCTGGCTAATTTGTTTTATGCTGCGGTCGACGGTGTATGCACGGTCTTTTCTCCCTCTTGGGTACGCAATCAGTATAGAATGGTCTTTTGTGACCAAAACGCCATCGATGGTAGAGTAGTATTGGTTGTTGGCCGACACTTCGAAACGGGTCAGATTGCCAGCGTCGGCAAATGTTGTATTGTTCATTGCGTCAACACTGTCTGGCAGTAGGTAGCACTCGTCCTTTTTGGCCGCCGGGTAGGCTACTAGCGCACCTCTGCGGTCGTAGAGAACGCCGTCTTGGCTGGTGTAGTGTTGGTTGTTCGCATCTACCTTTATCTCTTGTAGCTTCAGGTCTCCGTTGAACACGTTATCGCCTATCGCTTCAAGCTTTTCCGGCAGGAATATGGTGGTCAGGTTCACGTTGAAGCAGAAGGCCTCGTTTTCTATAAAGCGGAGATTTGGGGGCAGGACCAAACTTTTGATTTTCGAACAGACGCATACCGAGCGGTAGCCGATGCTGGCTATCGTTTCCGGCAACTGGATGGATGTCAGCTGCAGGCAGTCTTCTATGCTGTTACGGCCTATCCGGTCAACAGTGTAGGTTTCCCCTTTGTGTGTTATGGTGCTGGGTATTGAGAGCGCTCCCGACAGTTTTTTGTCGACGTTGATGAGGGTGGCCGTGTGGCTTCCGTTTGGGCGGAAGGTCATGGCGCCGTTGTCGATGCTGATGTCGTCCAGCATTTTGATTTTGCCGAATTTGCTCCACAAATCTGCTGCTTTGTATTTTTGCAGGCTGTCGCGGCTGACGTACAGGGTCGCACGTTTTAGCGTGTCGTCGTCGAATGGGTCGTTCGTCTCGGCGGGTGCGCTTCCCTGAACATAGACGCTTTCCAGTTGGTCGCATTTGTAGAAGGCGCCTCCCGACAACTCGTTTAGCGAGATGGGCAGGCTGATTGTTCTCAGCGAGGTGCAGTTGTAGAAAGCCTGAATGCCGATAAGGCGGATGTTGTCGAATAGGTAGACGCTTTCCAGTGTCGTGCAGTCGATAAAGCAGGCAGGTGCCAGTCCTACTGTGGTTGGTGGCACTTGGTAGCTTTTCTCTTTCCTTCCCTTGGGGTAGCAGAGTAGAATGTTGCCATACTTGTCGAATAAGACGCCGTCTTTGTCGCAGAAACTTTGGCTGCCGGCGTCGACCCGTATGTGCTGTAGCGCGTCGCAATGCGCGAACGTGCCGAACGGTATATAGCTGATGTTGGCCGGTATGTGTATCTGTTGCAGCTTCTCGCAGTTTTCGAGCGCGCCTTTTTCAATTTCTGTAACCAGGTATATTTTGCCCTCGTGTCCCACTGTTTCTGGCAGGTGCAGGGTTCCTGTCAGGTCGGGGTTGCATTGTTCTACGCAGACTTGGTTCTCGTCGTTTTCGCTGATTCGGAAAATGACGTTTTCTGTGAAAATCAGGTCTTTGTCCTGCTCTTCTTCGTCCTCTTCATCCTCGTCGTCCAGGTTGGGGAGTTTCTTCAACTCGCTAATAGAGTGTATGTTCTTGAATTTACTCCAGTTCTCGTCGTTCTTGTAGAGGTCGATAGCCTCGGGTTGTACATATATGGCGCCCTTTTCCAACGTGTCTTGGTCGAAACTCTTGTCTGAAATTTTTGGAGGGGTGGCGGGGGTGCAGATGATTTGTCTCAACCTGTTGCATCCTACAAATGCGTATTGGCCGATGTGGGTGAGTTGTGTGGGAAAGATGATGCGTTCAAGACCGCACCAGGCGAACGAGTGCTCACCTAGCGAAGTAAGATGCTCGGTAAATTGTACCAGTTTCAGATTCTCGCAACCAGCGAATGCTTTTGTACGGACATTCTTTATCTGTTCCAAGAAAACCGATTGCAGGGTGCTGCAACCGCTAAATGCGCTTTCTCCGATTTCAGTAACCTGGAAGACTTTTCCAGAATGTTTGATTTGTTCTGGTATGGTAAGGTTTGGACTTATGCCGTTAAGGTATCCGGAAACTAAAACTTCATTATTGTTTACTTTGCTATATTTTATCTGGTCTGCCATAAGCAAGGAATCTGAAGTGGTTGATATAAAAAAAGTGCACCAAAAAGATTTTGATGCACTTCTGTACTTTTTTGAGCCTCTTGTCGGATTCGAACCAACGACCCCGAGATTACAAATCACGTGCTCTGGCCAACTGAGCTAAAGAGGCAGGTGGTAAACTTGCCACTTCACGCCGCTACAACCTGCTTATCGCTGCTGCGGTCAAGCTCTGACGAGGTTCACAAGGAGCATGCCGAAGTGGGGCTTACCGAGCGCAAAATTAGGCTCTTTTTTTATTCCTGCCAAACATTTCTTTGCTTTTTTGTTCGTATTTTTTCTATCGAATTGATGCTCACGGCTTCTCATTGCTTTTGTTTTATTATTTTTGCACCAATAAAATCATTATACCAGTATGAAACAGTTATTTTTTTGCTTTACCACCGCTGTTGTTTTGGCGGCATCGTCGCTAACTTCATGCTCGTCTCCTGCAGCTCCCGCTGCTGAACAGATTTCTACCGAACTCAAACCGTTCGATGTCCGCTCTGAGTGGAAAAAGAACCCATTCACTTTCTTCGATGGTGACGGCCTGTTGCTGGCCGCCGGAAAGAAGGACAGCATGAATGCTATGACAATCGGATGGGGACAGTTGGGTACTTTGTGGGGTATGGACCGCCCTGTTGTTACCGTCTTTGTCCGTAAGAGTCGGCATACCGACGCCTTTATGGCGCAAAACGACTATTTTACCGTGTCGGGTTTCTCGGCTCAGTTCTCCGACGCTATGCGCTATATGGGTACACATTCGGGACGCGATGGTGACAAGGTGAAGGCAACTGGCTTGAAGATGGAGTTTACCCAGTTGGGTAATCCGTTCTTTACCGACGCCGATATTGTGCTGGAGTGTAAAAAACTCTATCAGGCGCCATTCCAACCTTCGGGCTTCGGCGAGGTGGCTGTCGGGGTATACCAGAAAGATACATCTATTCACAATGTCTATATTGGCGAAGTGGTAAACGCTTGGAGCCGTTAAACTGATATTTTTTTACTTTTTGACGTATCTTTATACTATAATCTACCAAAAAATCGTTTTTGGCTGTTAATTTATAAACAGAATTGCCCCTTATACCACTTTTTTGTATTAATTTTGCAATCCGAATGCAAAAGATAAGAACAAATATATAATTATTCACTATGAGCGATAAGAACGAACTCAACCAGAAGGCGTGTGAATACCACGCACAGGGCCGTCCTGGTAAAATCCAGGTTATCCCTACCAAATCAACTGAAACCCAGCAGGACCTTTCATTGGCTTATTCTCCAGGTGTAGCTGCTCCATGTCTTGAAATTGCAGACGATGCAAGCAAGGCTTACAACTACACTGCAAAGGGTAACCTCGTTGCGGTTATCTCAAACGGTACTGCTGTGCTTGGTCTAGGTAACATCGGTGCTATTGCTGGTAAGCCTGTTATGGAGGGTAAGGGCCTTTTGTTCAAGATTTTCGCTGATATTGACGTGTTCGATATTGAAGTTGACGCTACTGATGTTGACAAGTTCTGCGAAACTGTTAAGGCTATCGCTCCTACTTTTGGTGGTATCAACCTCGAAGACATCAAGGCTCCTGAGTGTTTCGCTATTGAAGAGCGTTTGAAACGCGAGTGCGACATTCCTTTGATGCACGACGACCAGCACGGTACTGCTATCATCTCTGCCGCAGGTCTCATCAATGCGCTTGAGGTTGTTGGCAAGAAGATTGAAGACGTTAAGATTGTTGTTAACGGTGCCGGTGCTGCTGCTATCAGCTGTACCAAGTTGTACCTCGCTTTGGGTGCTAAGAAGGAGAATGTTGTTATGCTCGACAGCCGTGGCGTTATCAGCCAGGAACGTACCGATCTCAACGAACAGAAGCGCTTCTTCGCTACTTCTCGTACCGATTGCAAGACTTTGGCTGAGGCTGTTAACGGTTGCGACGTGTTCTTGGGTCTTTCTAAGGGTGGCGTACTTTCTCAAGATATGGTTCGCTCAATGGCTAAGAACCCTATCGTGTTCGCTTTGGCTAACCCTAACCCAGAAATCACTTACGAAGACGCTACTGCCGCTCGTGAAGATATCATCATGGCAACTGGCCGTTCCGACTATCCTAACCAGGTTAACAACGTGCTTGGCTTCCCTTACATCTTCCGTGGTGCGCTCGACACTCACGCTACCGCTATCAACGAGGAGATGAAACTGGGTGCTGTTCGTGCTTTGGCTGCTTTGGCTAAGGAGCCTGTTCCAGAATCAATCAAACAGTTGTACAACAATCCTGATATGAAGTTTGGTCGCAACTACATCATCCCTGTTGCTTTCGACCCACGTTTGCTCGAAACTGTTGCTCCTGCTGTGGCTAAGGCTGCTATGGAAAGTGGTGTGGCTACCCACAACATTACCGATTGGGCTGCCTACAAACAACAGCTTCGCGACCGTATGGCTGCTCAGAAGAAATACCGTTAATTTTCCGGTTTTCAACATATATAAAGGTCCTGCCGTTTGGCGGGACCTTTTTTATTGCTTACTTTTGACCTATGAACCCGAGGATTTTTAATACACCTATTGTTGCAGGATTGGCCATTATCTTGTTGACACTGTCTTATTGTCTGCTTCCATCTGAAAACTGCAGTGCCGATGCGCTCTGCTATGCGGCCGATGCCCGTTACGGGAATAATTTATTCCAGCCCCACCACCTCCTGTACACGTATTTTAACCATGTCTTATACCGTTGGGTAAGCGCGTTTGCCGAAGTAGACGCGTTGCGCTTTATGGCTCTTGTTAATTCCCTTTTTGCCGGTGCGGGTTTGTGGGTCCTCTACAAACTGCTGGGGTTGCGCCAACAACGCTTCTCCCCCCTGTTTGGAACCCTGTTCCTAGGCTGTTCTTTTGGCTATATGCGCTTCTCGGTAGAGGCCGAGGCCTATATCATACCCCTGTTTTTTTCATTACTTGCCAGCTATGGCTATTGTAGGCATATAACAACCGGCCGACAGTTCCCGTTGGTGGGTATGTCTGTCGCTGCGGTTGTGTCGGTGCTCTTTCACCAGCTTTATTTGTTTTGGATGGGAGCACTGTTCGTCGGACTTTTCGTCTACAATAAGCGCTCGGCCCTTATTTTTGCACTGTTCGCACTTCTTGTACCAGCAACCTATATGGCGGTCGTTGTGTTTCACGAAGGGCTTCCTTGCTCATTAGGCAGCCTTTGGCGCTATTTGGCCAGCTACTATTATTCAGGCGAAGGCCACCTGTCTATAACGGCTGTGAATCTGTTGCTGACTCCTATTAGTTTTTTCCGCACGTTCGTGCAGATGCATGGCAATTTGATGTACTTTACGGGGATTGTCCTTTTCGTCGTATTGGCGGCTGTGTTGGCATTAGTGCTGGCAGTTAGCGTCTTCCGTTCGTGGCGTTTCTTCAAACCTGTATTTAAACGGGAACAACTGTTTGAGTGGACGATGGCTACGGCGTTTCTTTTGCAGCTCCTTTTTGCCTTCCTAAGCGATGGCAACGCAGAGTTTATGGTTATGCTGCCGGCTTTGTTTGTGTTGGCGCTACCTGTTTTTGCTACCGAACGCAGTCCCTTGTTTAGAATTGTTTTCGTTGGGTGTTGCTTTGTCTGGAATATGGCGGTAGCAATAGTTCCACAACATGTATTGAACTATTACAACACGCAGGCGGTTGTGAAGTTTGTAAATGAAAAAGGGAACTGTAAGTTCCTTCCTGTCGATTATTATACAACCGTCAATAGAAACTATTACGAGACTGGGGTTGATCTTGACCCCCGTTTTGTTCGTATGGAGTCGTGGGTTATTTCCGATTCAATAGCGAACAGTAAGGTACCTGTATATACTGATAGAAATGCCTATCCGGTATTATATTCTAGAGTAACATTGGTCGAGGGTGAAGGCATGGATGGTGTAGAATTTGTGCAATTTAAGCCTGTCTTTTCTTTCTGTGGTGCCTTTGGAGAGTATAGAATTGATAGTTTGTCGGTAAAGCAATAAGGAAGATTATTATGATTAAGAGCATCCTATCTTGTGTGAATTGGAAAACGCTATTTTATGGACTTGTTTGCTTATTGTTCCCTATAGTGGCATACGTTATTTATATTGGGGTGGCTTTGTCATTATTGTTGGGGTTAATCTATATTATTAAAAGTTTATTGGGACTTTCTGGTTTCTTAATGTTTCTCATCTTACTTATAACTTTTCTTCCTTCATTTTGTTTCTCAGCTCTCAAGTTCGCTCACTATATACCTAATATAGAAGGAAAACTATTTGACAGGATGATTGGTTCGCTTTGTGAAAAATTTGATGAAAAAAATGCAAAATTCGTACTTTTTTGGCTATTGACAGATCAACAACCTTCCGAGAATGAGTTGGCTGCTATTAAAGGGGAATTTGGAGATGATTATGTTAGGGACAGAAATAAAACTTTAAACGAAGGTGACTTGAAAAATGCTACCGAACTAATTGGAAAGTTGGACAAAAAGAAGAAAAAAACGATTGTTGAAAGTTTGTTCGAGTTGTCGGTGGCAGATAAAGTTATAGGAGATAGGGAGTGGAAATATCTCTTACAGGTTATGGATTTGATTGATTTGGACGCAGTAAACGAGGAACTTTTTAAGGTCAATTATTCGCCTTATAGAGCAGTTTTCCATAACCCGTTCGCTAAATCGGAAACTACTGAATTGGTAAATACCGAGTTCCCTGATAATGTTTTGTCTTCGAAAGAATCTGGCAGTGAAATGAATGCAGATCAACTTAAAGTTAAGCAGTTGAAGTTGGGTAAAAGGTGATAAAAATGAAATACATCTGTAAAAAAAACTTTATATTTGTAACTATTGCTGTCCGATAAAAATCGGGAATTGATAAATTCTAATCGTTAATTGCCTGTAAATAGGCATTTCCCAGCCACAGAGAAGTGGTAACACCATTCCTCCGTGGCTGGGTTGTTCCTTCTTTTCTCCATTTACCACACAAAGGTGGCCCAGCGGTCGTTGAGCGATGGGAAGAGGAAGGCGAACAGTTTGCCCCGGATGGAGTGTTTCTTCATCTCTTCGTTGAAACTGTGCTCTTCCACACACTTTATACCTTCGCACAGGGCGCAGAGTTCACTGGCTTTTTTCGTGCCGCTCCTAAAGACGGCTTTGGTGTTCTTAACGGTGTCGTGGTACTTCTGGTTTTTAACTAGAAGGGGGCTGTTCTGTTCCGCAAACAGGGTGCCGTTTGGGAAGTTCTTTTTCAGTATGTGCAGCATTGTGCCAATTTCTTCCAGCGTGAGGTACATCAGCAGTCCTTCCGCCAGGAACAGCACTTCCGAGTTCTTTTCTTCCATAGCCTTTCTAACGGTGGCGCACCAGTCGTCGTTGAGCACGTCGCCGGCTATCATCGTTACTCTGTCGCGCTCCTCAAACACCTTTTTGCGCAGAATAATCGTGTCGGGCAGGTCGAGGTCGAACCAGGTTATGCGTCCGTTATCTACACGTTTGAAGCGGTTGTCGAATCCGGCTGCCATATTGACAACGACGGCATCGGGATGCTCTTCCAAAAACGCTTTAACCATGCGGTCCAGCATTACGGTGCGGGCAATCACACCCTCGTGCGACATAAACTTGTCGTAGGCTTTGGTGTCGATGGCAAGCGATTGTACCATTTTAACGGCAACGTCGTCGTAGACTCTGGCATTTTTGCGAAGCGACTCGCTGGCTTTTATTGCTACGGGTATGAGCGCTGTGGTCTCTACGTCGCCCAGCTTTAATGAAATTTCCATGTTCCTATGTTTTTAGTTTTACAGTTTCCAACTTACGGCTTTCTTCCGGCTGGCAATAAATCTGGAGTAGATGCCTTCGTGTCCCATCAGTTCCTTGTGGGTGCCGGCGTCGACTATTTTTCCGTTGTCTACCACATATATTAGGTCGGCTTCCAGCACGGTTTTCAGTCTGTGGGCTATCATCATCACCGTTTTCTCTTTAGTGAGAGCCGAGACAGCGTTCATCAACTCGCGCTCGTTTTCCGGGTCGACATTGGCGGTTGCCTCGTCGAGTATTATGATAGGGGAGTCTTTCAGTATTGCGCGGGCTATAGAAATGCGCTGTTTTTCCCCTCCCGACAGTGAGGCTCCATTTTCTCCGATTACTGTGTCGTACCCGTTGGGCAGTTGGGCGATGAACTCGTGGCAGCAGGCTTTTTTTGCGGCCTCTATCACAGCCTCCATCGGTGCGTCTGGATTGCCGAAACGGATGTTGTTGGCAATGGTGTCGTGGAAGAGGTACACGTTCTGGAACACGAAACTGAAATTCTTCATCAATGCGTCCATGCTGTATTCCTTTACATCAACGCCTCCCAGCGTGACTTTCCCCTGGTCAACGTCCCAGAAGCGTGCCAGCAGGTGGCAGAGCGTTGTTTTCCCACTTCCCGACGGCCCCACAAAGGCCACTGTAGCCTTGGGTGGCACCGACAGCGACACGCCGTCTATCACTCTCTTTTTCTCATATGCGAAGGCAATGTCGTGGGCGGCTATAGTCAAGTCTTTTGGTACTATCTCTTTGCCTTCTATATCCATTGTGGGCAGTGCTAGAATCTTGCTCGCCTTTCCCACTGCCAGGTCTATTGTCCGCAACAGGGCCGAGTAGTTGCCGCCTGCTTCAAGCGATGTGAACAGCATAAACGAGCAGATGAGCATTATGGAGCAGTGTGCTACCGTCATCTCTCCGTTGAGGTACAGGCCGATAGACATTGCCATTATGCCTACGCCTGTCAGTTTGGCTATGAGCGACTGTATTGCCGATATAGGTATACAGCGGAGTTCCATTTCCGAGTTCACCTTCCGGCATTCGTCAATCACTTGGTTCAACTCTTTGCTCCGGCTTCCCGTCAGGTTGTAGGCCTTTACTTCCGCTATTCCCTGTATAAATTCCAGCACGTCAGATACTTGGGCGGTGTCTACCTCGTGTTTCCTGTCCGATATGCCACGGACCGAAAGTCGCATCAGTACGTTTACGAGTTGGAACAGTACGAAGCCCGCCAAGGCGGTCAATGCTACCTTCCAGTTGAAGAAGACTATCATTACGATGATGAGCAGCGAGTCGAGCAGGCCTTGCAGCACCATCATTACCGCCCGGGTTGCTATGTCGCCCAGCAGTTCCATGGTATTGGTGGTAACGGTGGTTATTTCGCCCAGGCTGTTCGTGTTGAAGTATCCCATGGGCAGGTAGCGGAGGTGTTCGGCTATCTCGATGCGTTTGCGGGCGCTGGTGCGGTAGCCGCCTTCGGTCTGCCACATGGTTACGTACTTCTTGGTGACGATGCCGCCCGCTATGCTTGCCAGCATGATGAGAACCGATTGCACTATGGCGGCTGTGTCAAAGGCAGTTCCTTGTGTGGTGGCCTCTATCACGCTCTGCAGCATTACCGATACGGCTACAATTTTCAGGACGATGAAAAACGAGTTTACAACGCCCAGAATTATGGCGTAGTAGAATTTCTTGCGGTTCTCTTTGTCGCAAAACAAGAAAAAGCGTCTTAGTGTATCGAACATTTACAATTCCTCCTTATCTGTATCTTTTGCGCTGATGTGCGCATTCCACATATTCCAGTAAAGCCCTTCTTCGGCTAATAGTTCCTCGTGGGTTCCCGACGACTCGATGGTGCCGTCCTGTATGACGTATATTTTGTCGGCGTCTTTTATGGTCGACAGCCGGTGGGCTATGACGATGAGTGTTTTCCCTTTTACAAGTTGTGCCACACTTTCCTGTATTGTGGCTTCGCTTTCGGGGTCGGTGTACGATGTTGCTTCGTCCAGTATGACGATGGGGGCGTCCTTCATCATGGCTCTCGCTATGGCTATGCGTTGCCGTTCGCCGCCGCTCAGGTGTGTCCCGCTTCCACCGACTATGGTGTCAAATCCGTTCTCTAGGCCCATTATGAAGTCGTAGCAGCCTGCTTTTTTTGCTATTTCTGTTACCTCGTCGTCGGTGGCTTCTGGTTTGGCCAGCCTGATGTTTTCGCGGATGCTTAGGTCGAACAGGAAGTTGTCTTGGTTCACGAAGGCCACAGTGTTGTTGTAGTCTGTCAGCGACAGGTCTCTGAGGTCTACACCGCCTATCTCTATCTTGCCGGTGTTGACGTCCCACAGCGAGGCTATCAGGCGGGCTATGGTCGATTTGCCGCTGCCGCTCGGACCTACGAATGCGGTGAACGAGCCTTGGGGCAGGTACATGCTGATGCCGTGGAGTACTTCTTTGGCTGGGGTTTCTGCTCCGTCGGTCTGGTAGCTGAAGTGTACGTCGCTGAGCCTGATAGAGTAGTCTTCTGGCGTTGTTAGCGACTGGTCCGGACGGTTCAGCTCTTTCTTTTCCAACACGCTTCCAACCTCTTCGAATATGACGGTTGCCTTGGCTATGTCGTCGTGGTAGGAATAGACGGTCAGTATGGGCTGGATGAGGCTCATCGAGAGGATTATTATCGTAATGAAGTCGGTGGCGGACAGTGTGCCGTTCCAGAAAAAGTAGCCACCCAACGGAAGTACGGGCAAGAGGGTTGATGTGGCAAATACGATGGCTATGGTGAACGGCCATATACAGTCGCGCATCCACTCTACGTAACAGGCCGAACCTTCTTCTGCGGCTATAACGAACTTGTCGTACGACGATTTCGATTTCCCGAACGCCTTTATGACTTCTATGCCGTTGATGTATTCTACGGCGGTGTCGTTCAGCACTTTTGTTTTCTCAATGGCGTAGGCAAACCGTTCTTGTGCGTCTTTCATAACAAACACCAGGCACACCATGGCTATGGGCAGCGTGGCCAGTGAGGCCAATCCCAACCGCCAGTCTATGCTGAACAGGTAGCCGAACAGTACGAGCGGTAGCAGCAGGTTCGAGGTGTATTCTGGCACTATGTGCGCCAGGGTCGTTTCCATGCTGTCTATCCGTTCTACCAGTATGTTCTTGAGGGCGCCCGACGGCATGTTCAGCACTGTGCCGAGGGGTAGCCGGGCCAGCTTGTCGCAGAGCGTTTTCCTGATGCTTGCCAGCAGGCTGAAGGTGGCCATGTGGCTTATGGCTGTCGAAAACATGTGGAAGAGAGAGTTTCCCAGCCAGAAGAGGGCGGTGAGGGCGCACCTCTCCAAATAAAAGTCCCATTCACGTGTGCCTGCTAACAGGTGGTTGACAATGTCGGCTATAACAAAGTAGGGGGCTATTGCGAAGGCTACACTTATTATTGCGAAAATGACACTTAGTAGATACAGTTTTTTCTTTTTTCCTGCAAATGTGTAAATCCAGGATAGTAGCGATTTTTGTTGGGTCATCTCTTCATTTTTTTGTAAGGCAAAGTTACCGACAACTATTTCTGGCGGAAATACCAATATTTGATGATTTTTGGCGGTGAAATCCTTATTTTTGGTGCTTCTCGGGGGCTCTGCCACACAAAAAAAGAGGATGTACCGTATTCTGCGGTACATCCTCCTTGGGGCTAGGGTGCTGGTGCCCCCTATTTCTTTTAGGCTTTACTTGCCGTTTTTAAAGTAGTTGCACTTTCTGCCTTTTACGCCGGGCTTTACGACAAACAGTTTGCCGGCGTTGGGGTAGTTCTTCTCTTCGCCTTCGGGCATCCAGAGGGCGGCGGTCGTGATGTAGAGTTCGTCCAGATTCTCACCGCCGAATGCGACGGCGGTAACGTTGAGGGCCGGAACGCTTATCTTTTGCAACAATTCGCCGGTATTCGGATTCCAGCGGGTGACGCAGGCCGCGCCCCAGTTGGCAACCCACAGCATACCTTCTTCATCGATGGTGTTCCCGTCGGGTGTGCCCAGTTCCTCGGGTAGCTGTATCACCTCTTTGCGGTTGCTTATCTCACCCTTCTCCTCGTCGAAGTCAAACTGGCTGACGCACCGGGTTGGGGTGTCTTGGTAGTACATTTTGGTGCCGTCGGGCGACCAGGCCACTCCGTTCGAGATGGTGACGCTGTCTAGCACTTTGCGGCTGTCTGTTCCGTCGTAAACGAAGAAGTTCGCCTTCTTTGGCGCGCAGTTGTTGTCCATGGTGCCAATCCAAAGGCGTCCGCTGGCGTCGCACTTGCCGTCGTTGTATTTGTTGCCTTCTATGCCGCCTTCTGGCGCGGCCATAAAGGTGAGGCGTTCGGTTTTAAGGTCTAGTTTGTAGATGCCGTCTTGCAGGCCTACAATAACGGTGTCTTTGGTGTAGGGAACCACGGTGCCGACCATTTTGCCGACTTTTATTTCCCTTTCAACTGTGTAGGGCACTTCCGTCTCGCCCTTCCCGCCTTCTTTCTGCTTCTTCATAAAGCCGGTCTCGTAAATGTATACGCTTCCCTGTGTGTCTATCCAAAGCAGTCTGTTGTACTTGTAGTCCCAAATAGGGCCTTCGCCTACCTGGGCCTTAAAGGTTTTTACTTCTTTTACTTCCATTTTTTCTGGGGTTGTTGGTGTAGGGTTGCAGGCTGTTGTCGCTACCATGGTTAGCAACAGGGGCAACACTGCTTTTGTTTTAAGTGTGTAAAGCATAGTATTAAATGACTCGTTTTTGTAAATATACGGATTTTTAGCGCTACCTTCGTAACCGGTTTTAAATAATTTCAATATGGACCAGTTTATTGCGCATTCCGAGCAGTTGCTCGACTTTATACATAAAAGCCCCTCTTGTTTCCATGTGGTTGAAAATATGGTGCAAGCGTTGTTAGGGGCGGGTTTCCAAGAGTTGGTGCTGACCGATGTCTGGACGCTCAGAACGCCGGGAAAGTATTTCGTCCGTCAAAACGGTTCCGCGCTGTTCGCCTTTACTTTGGGCGGTGAAGAGTTGCCGGAAACAGGTTTCCGCTTCATTACCGCACACTCCGATTCTCCGACCTTCCGCATTAAGCCAAACCCCGAAATGCTGGCGGCTGGTTTGCTCCGCTTGAACACGGAGGTGTATGGCGGTGCCATCCTGATGTCGTGGCTCGACCGTCCGCTTTCCGTTGCCGGTAGGGTGGTGTTGAAGACCGATGATCCGCTTAACCCCAAACAGGTATTGGTCGATTTGGAACGGCCTGTTGGTGTTATACCTAGTCTGGCTATCCATATGAACCGGCAGGTGAATGCGGGTGTGGAGTTGAACCCGCAAACCGATATGCCGCTGTTTGTGGCTACTGTCGACCAGACTTTTGTGAAAGAGGGCGCCCTTTTGCGGGCTGTTGCAGCTAAACTGGGGGTGGCTGCCGACGATATTGTCGATTGCGACCTGTTCCTCTACGATGTGCAGAAAGGCTGTGTGTTGGGCTTGGACAATAATTTGTTGCTCTCGCCTAAACTCGACGACCTGGCTATGGCTTACGCTGGCTTGCAGGCGTTGCTGAACGCGGCCGATGCAGGGAAGAACAACATGTTGTGCGTTTTCGATAATGAGGAGGTCGGTTCTGGCACTAAGCAGGGGGCGGCAGCTCCAACGCTCCGACACATTCTTGAACGGATATGCGACAAGCTCGCTTTATCGACCGAAGACTTCCAACGGATGGCCTATCGTTCGTTTATGATCTCGGCCGACCAGGCGCACGCGCTCCATCCCAACGCCGTGGGTAAGCACGACCCATTGCTGCATCCGGTGTTAAATGGTGGTCCTGTAGTGAAGTATAATGCGAGTCAGAAATATATGACCGATGCCGATGGCGCCTCTGTCTTTATCTCCTTATGCCGGCAGGCTGGTGTACCTTGCCAGTTCTTTGCCAACAGAAGCGATATGGCTGGTGGTTCCACCCTGGGCAATATCTTAACCCGCCAACTCGATATTCGTGGTGTTGATGTGGGTAACCCTATGTTGGGTATGCACGCTTCCCGCGAAACGGGTGGTGTGCTCGACCAGTGGTATGCGACACAAGTGTTTACCACCTTCTTTAGCGTGTGATTTTTCCCCCGGAATTTGGCTGGGGGTACAGTCATTTCATAGTTTATGCGGCCTGTTAGGCTGTTAGAGGCGCAAGCACATTCGTTTGCGCCTCGTTTGCCTTATAGGTTGTTTTATTTGTCTGCCTTTTTGGCTTTCCTTCTTTTGCGGATAAAGTAGAAGACAACGCCGGCTACAATCCAGAACGGCCATAGCTTTATCAGCAGGTAGACGGTGTTTTTAGCCAGTTGCCATCCGGCTTTGAACGAGTCGGCAATAGAGTCGTCGTCCTCCGACGAAATTCTTTTTTCGTTTGTTTCAATGCAGACCTTTATGGTGCTGTACGCAACAGCGTCGTCTATCGAAAGCATTCTCTTGGCTTCTGCTTCCGCATCTTCCTGAATTTCGTCTAAACGGCTCTGAACCCGGAGTATGTCGTCAATGCTGTGGCATTGTTTGAGCAGTGCGCGGTAGCGCTCGGCAATAGCGTCTTTTGTCTTTTTCCGCGATTCGGCGTCCAGATAGGCGCTGGTATGGTCGGTCGATTCAATAATCTTCTGGGTCAGCGTATACCCCGTCCCGTCTACAGCGTTCATAAACAGGTCGAAGTTCTGGCTGGGTATACGTATGGTCAGATTATACTCGGTGCCCCACGACCATTTTCTGTAGTCTTCCCTCGAGTAGACGCCGTTCATCTTCTTGGTAAGGCTGTCAATTCCCTTCTTTATAGCCAGTATATCCTCACCCTTAATGGTAAGGTCGCCAGTCTTTACAATCTTCTTTGCGGTGTTAGCGGCTGGCTCGTTGGTCGTATTGCTTCCTGCACTTCTGACCGTGTTTCCGGCCAATCCCGACGCACTTATGGTGTCGCTGCAGTAGACCGACTCTACGTCGTCACTCTCGAGGAGTGCTAGTGCATCGTTCTTGTCCGATGAGCACCCCGTTAGTAGAAGAGTTGCTGCCAGAAATGGGGTAAGAATACTTTTTCTCATTTAGAATTCGCTTGAGAAGTGGAACTTTATATGTGGGAAGTCGCTTTGTGCCATTTGTAGAATGTAGCCCGAGTCGGCAAGGAACACGTCGCGGCCGTCTTTATCGGTTGCCATGTATTGGAATTTGCGTTTCTTAAAGTCCGCTAGCTGGGCTTTGTCGTCGCTTTCTATCCAGCAGGCTTTATACAGGCTGATGGGCTCCCAGCGGCACTGGGCGTTATATTCGTGCTCTAGGCGGTATTGGATGACCTCGAACTGCAGCTGTCCTACGGTTCCGACAATGCGGCGGCCGTTGAACTGGTTGGTGAAGAGCTGTGCCACACCTTCGTCCATCAGCTGCTCAATACCCTTGGTCAGTTGTTTTGCCTTCATTGGGTCGGCGTTCTCGATGTATTTGAACATTTCTGGCGAGAAGCTAGGTATTCCCTTGAAGTGGATGTCTTCGCCGCTGCTCAGGGTGTCGCCAATTTTGAAGGTGCTGTTGCTGTCGGGCAGACCTACAATATCGCCCGGATAGGCCTCGTCGACCGTCTCCTTCTTCTGGGCCATAAAGGCCGTTGGGCTGCTGAACTTCATCATCTTGCCCTGGCGGACGTGCTTGTAGTTCACGTTTCGCTCGAACTTACCCGAGCAGACTTTCACAAAGGCGATACAGCTGCGGTGGTTAGGGTCCATGTTGGCGTGTATCTTGAACACAAAACCCGAGAAGGTCTCCTCTTCTGGCTTTATCTCGCGTTCCACGGTCTGCGTAGGTTGCGGACATGGCGCAATCTCACAGAAACAGTCCAGCAACTCTTTGATACCGAAGTTGTTCAACGCCGAACCGAAGAATACAGGCGCTACATCGCCCGACAAATAGGTGTTGACGTCAAATTCCGGATATACGCCCTCTATAAGTTCGATGTCGTTTCTCAACTGCTCGGCGTCTTCCTCTCCGATGTAGTTCTCCAACTCCGGATTGTTCACATCGTCGAACTCAACGCATTCCGAAATGGTCTGCTTGCTTGGCGTGAACAGGTTCAGCTGTTTCTTGTAGATGTTGTATACGCCCTTGAATTTCTCGCCTTGATTGATTGGCCACGACAACGGACGTACTTTTATCTGGAGTTCTTTCTCTACTTCGTCGCACAAGTCGAACGCGTTGTTACCGTTTCGGTCCATCTTGTTGATGAACACAATAACCGGGGTCTTACGCATACGGCACACTTCCATCAGTTTGCGGGTCTGTGCCTCTACACCCTTGGCGCAGTCAATTACAATAATTACACTGTCTACAGCCGTAAGTGTTCGGAAGGTGTCTTCCTGGAAGTCTTGGTGACCTGGGGTATCAAGAATGTTAATCTTGTAGCCGTTGTAGTCGAATGCCATAACCGAGGTCGCAACCGAAATTCCACGTTGCTTTTCTATTTCCATCCAGTCGCTGGTGGCGGTCTTCTTTATCTTGTTGCTCTTTACGGCTCCGGCAATGTGGATGGCGCCTCCGAACAACAACAATTTCTCGGTAAGTGTGGTTTTACCCGCATCGGGGTGACTGACTACTGCAAAGGTGCGTCTTCGCTTTATTTCTTCTATGAAACCCATAGTCTACGTGGATTGTTCTTGTTTATAATTTTTTGCAAAATTACGAAATATTGAACTATTCTAAAAATTTAGAATGTTTCTGTGTTTTGAAAATATGAATTTAATATAATGTTGTCCCTTTTCGTGAACTTGTGCTTCGTTTGTGGAAAAGCCATCCACATGGACGCCAATTCCCCTTATAGGCGCAGAAAGACCTCCCTAACCAGTTCGAAGTCTTCAAGGTCGCAGCCGAGAACATGCAGAAAGAGGTGCAGGCACGCACACAGAAGGCACAGGAGAAGGCTGGCGAAGCCCCAGAACAGTCTGTATCGAAGAAGGTGTCGCAAGACGTCAAGCAGGAGAGCAAACACGACAAGGGAGTCATCTAGGCTCCAGCAGAGGGAGCGATAACGGGCTAAAATCTTGTGCAGAGCACGTATCTCGACTCGTTACTGCCACCTAAACCTCTATTCGTAATCTACTGACGCTATCGCGGGCAGTCTGGCAATAATTTGTGAGGATAATGTTTTTTATATTGGACAAAATATAGTATCTCTTGTATCAGGTATTAAACATTATTGTATGAAAAGAGAACTTTTACCCTCTCAGATTCGTATTCTGCAAACGCTAGGCGAGCAAATAAGGTACGCAAGGTTGAGAAGAGACCTCACTACTGTGCAGATTGCAGAAAGGGCTGGGATAAGCAGATCTACGCTAGTAAGAATAGAGAAGGGTGACGAAGGCGTTGCTTTAGGGCAATATTTCCGGGTTCTCATAGCTTTAGGTCTTGCTTCTGACATTACCTTAGTGGCAAAGGATGACGAATTGGGAAGAAAGCTCCAAGATGCTAAATTGGAGGTAAGGAAACGAGCTTCAAAGAAATAGGTTATATGGGTAAAGATAGGATGCGAGAAATAATCAGATGTGCACCAAAAGAGGCGAGAAGGGAGGGGAAACAAAATGAAACAGGTGTAATCCTTCGTCTGCGATGCAGAGCATTAATGTCCCTGGCATGCTGAAGAGAGATTGTCTCTATGAACGAAAAAACGCAATACCTTTTGAGTATTGCGTTTCTATAAAAGTTATGTGTTTTGCTTACTTGATTGTTATCTTCCAGATGACACCGCTGTGGGCTGGAATGCTGATGGCAACCGGGCTGTCTGGCGAGAGCGTCATAGAGCGGGTTTCGCCATTGATGAGTTCTTTTGCCGCATATTCTTTCCACTTCCCGATACCGAGGTAGTCGAACGCGTGTTCGGCAATGTTCACGGTTATGTTCACATCTTTATCTTCGAAATTGCTGACTATAAGCAGCAGGTCTTTGTCTTTCTTGCGTAAGAATACGTATTGTTTGGTCGAGTCGAAATCGGGATTTTCGTAGTTGCAGTACATCAAATCGAAAAATTCGCCTTCTGCTATGGCTTTCTCTTTGTTGCAGATGTTCAACAGCTTGGCGTAGCGTTTCTGGAGCGCTTTTTGTTCGGCGGTCAGCTTTTTCCCGTCCATTTTCCCACCGTTGACCCAGTTTCTGATGCTCTCAACGCTCCAATAGTCGAAAATGGTGGTGCGTCCGTCGCGTCCGCTGAAACCTTCCTCGTCCATGCCGGCTTCTCCGAGCTCTTGTCCGCAGTACACCATAACCGGGCCTTTTGTCAGGGTTGCGCTGATCAGCATGGCTGGCATGGCTTTCACAGGGTCTCCCGCAAAGAAGTCCGATGCTATTCGCTGTTCGTCGTGGTTCTCTAGGAAGTTGAGCAGGCGGTCTTCCAGGTCGGGATGGCTTTGCCAGCAGAAGGTAATGTTGCTGGTTGGCTGTTCGCCCCTGATGACCCCTTTCAGTGTGTCGTACAGCCCGACTTTGTCATACAGGTAGTCGAAATGTCCGTCGTAAAGGTACATACCGTATTGGTTCGGGTCGTAAGTCTCGGCTATGAAAATGAGTCCGGGGTGTTCGTTCTTTACTTGCGGAATGACCCATTGCCAGAATTCCACTGGCACCATTTCGGCCATGTCGCAACGGAAACCGTCCACTCCCTTGGCTGACCAGTAGAGTAGTATGTCGCGCATTTTCTGCCAGGTGTTCGGGGTCGGGAAGAAGTCTTTGCAACGGTTGTTGTTGTAGTCTACGCCGTAGTTCAGTTTTACGGTCTCGTACCAGTCGTTGACCGAAGGCGCGTTCCAAAAACAGTCGTTGCCCGTTACTTTGGCTGGATATTCCACATATTCCGCTTCGCCGTCTTTCAGCGGTTCGCACGGAATAAATTTTTGGTCGGGCAGGTAATAGAAATTGTTGTCACGGTTATACGATACCGATGTTACGTCGTCTTCCCCCAGGTCGCGCGTGCCTGCTGGCTTTGCGTCGCTATGGTATTGGCGTGCCACATGGTTGGGAACAAAGTCCATTATGACTTTCAATCCGGCTTCGTGGCTCCTTTTGACCAGCGCCTCAAACTCCTTTATCCTGTTTTTTACGGTGGTCGCAAGGTCGGGGTCTATGTCGTAGTAGTCTTTAATGGCATAAGGCGAACCTGCCTGGCCCTTCACAACTATCGGATTGTCTTTTCTTATTCTGTTGCGGCTGTAGTCGGTTTGGGTGGCATGCTCTATCACCCCTGTGTACCAGATGTGTGTGGCACCCAGTTTCTTTATGGCACTAAGCGCTTTTTCGCTAAAGTCGGCAAACTTGCCGCATCCGTTTTGTAGCAGTGTCCCGTTTTTAATGTTTTCCGTGCATTGGTTGCCGAACAGTCTAGGTAGTACTTGGTAAATGACAATCTTTTCCATCAAATTCTAATTTAAGAGTGTTTCCTATTTCTTTGGCTTCCCCCGAAAGCTAATAGGAAGTGTATTGAGTATAAGAAATATAAAAAATCGTATATCTGCAAATTTATACATTAAATTGTTTTTTGTCAACTTTTCCAGTCGGTTTTATGGGCAACCTTCCGTTTGTTTCGTATTTTTGAAAAAAAAGTTATGGATACTCTGAAAAAAATAAGGGCGATTATCGCTTTCTATATGTTTGCGCTTGTTGCTGCGGGCATTACTGCTTTCCCTGTACAATGGGAGTTAGAGACGCTGTTCGCATTCTGTGGCATCGACAGCAGTTCGCTTGTGGAAATGGAGGGCGAGGCGCTACAGCCCGTCATTTCTTGGCTGTATGGCGTGAAAGTGGGATTGACCGAGACCAATGATAAATATCCTTACCTCGCTTATGGTTACGACTGGCTGGCTTTTGCGCATATTGTGATTGCTCTGTTGTTCGTCGGACCGTTGCGCGACCCGGTGAAGAACAAATGGATAATTTATTGGGCGATGTGCGCGTGTGTCGCTATATTCCCTTTAGCTTTCATTTGCGGCCCTATACGCCAAATTCCTTTTGTTTGGACACTTATTGACTGTTCGTTTGGCTTTTTTGGCATTATGCCGCTAATTTTGTGCGCCCGTCTCATTAGACAATACGAGGTTGAACTAGGCATAAAAGAATGAAGATGTTCCTGAAGAATGATGCAATATGGCTGAGAGCCCTTGAACCGACCGATGTGCCGTTTCTCTACGCAATGGAAAACGACGCTTCGGTTTGGAATGCGGGCAGCAACATCCAACCTTTTTCGGCTGCTTCGTTGCGGAATTACGTGGAAAACCAGCAAGGCGACCTTTTTGCCGACAAACAGCTGAGGCTGGTGGTCTGCCTTGCCGGTGTCGACACTCCCGTTGGTTTGGTCGACTTGTACGATTTCTCGCCGCGACACCTGCACGCCTGGGTAGCTGTTTTAGTGGCGCCAAGCCTGCGGGGAAAGGGTATTGCCAAAATGGCGTTAGACTTGTTGGCCGACTATGTGTTCCATTTCCTGCACCTGAGGTTGCTGATGGCTATGGTGGCTGCCGATAATGTGGCTTCGCTCAGGCTGTTCGAGGCCGCTGGCTATAAGCAGTGCGGCTTGTTCCCCAAATTCTATGTTCGTGACGTGGGTACGGCCGATGCCGTCTGCCTGCAGTTGTCCGCTCTCTAATTATCCCTTCCCTTACCTATTGTTGGCTATGTGCTGCTGCTTTTCTGTGTAAATCTGTTTCTAGTTAAAATTTGTCGCTGCCGTTTTGCCCATAGTTTGTCTTGTACATTTTTACATTGCTTTCATTAGTTGTGTGTAGGCAACGTTGAGTTCCGCCATCTTCCGGACGCATTCCATGTGCCGGTCGGCATTTTTCGGAAGGTCGGGGTGATATTCCATGGCCAGCTTGTGATAGGCCTGTTGCACTTCGTCTTTTGTCGCTTCTGGCGAAAGTCCGAATAGGGCGAAGTACTGGCTGTAACGGCTGTAAACGGAACCCGCTGCCGACTTGTTGTGCTGCTGTTCTGCTTGCTGGGTGTGGGCGTTTGAATAGTAGTCGTATTCACTCCTTATTGAACTGTAACGGGCTGTCATATAGTCGCAATGCCTTTTGTTTAAGCCCAATTTAGGCATTATGCTCTGTATAAGCGCCCATTCGTCGTTTTTTATACCGTCGTCTTCTGCCGCCAGTTTGAATAGAAGGTGGACAAAGTCGCGCCGGATTTTGAACTTGATTTTTTTGTTAAATGCATGGTATTCTTCGGGACTGATGGTGATGTTGTCTGTTTCCAGATTCGAGGTCGCTAATCTATATACATCGTTTGGGTTGATTCCTATTATGAATTTCTTCATCAGTTCCTGTTTTCTAATGGTGAGCTCTGGGTTGAGTCTCAGTGTTTTAGCTAGGATTCTTTTTGCGATTTCTCGGGACTTCTTATCAGTTCCAGAATGAAATAAACAATATACAAAAATAATGATAAAGAAGGTTGTCGCTATCTTCTTTAAAGATATGGTATTGCTGGTTTTGCTTTTCTCTTTTTCTATTGCATTGACGTCTGTCCATAACGTAATAGTTGTGGAGTCACGAAATACTCTAGTTGTTGTACTTGAACATTTGATATCTGTTTCGTAACAAAATTGGCTGTCGCTACTATGGTAAAAGATGACTTTCCCTTTTTTGTTTGTCTTGAAATGATAGGTCTTGCCTTTATTAACATCCGTAAGGTGGAGGGTGGTGTTTATAAACGGATTCCCGCTGGAGTCACGCACGCTTACCACATGTTTGACAAGTCTCGCTCCTTTATTTAACTTGGGCTCGTAAATGGTCCATAGCCCCCAAAACGTATCTATTTCTGTGGTGTATGTCCCGTTTCTAAGTGGTACTGCGTCTTTCATTTCCCAAGAATCGGTATTCGCTTCTTTGAACCAAAAGTGGGCACTGTCTGGGGCGGTGTATTGGTCTGATTCTGTATAAGTGAGGAGTGTTTTACTTATAGGGTTGATTGCTTTTAGTTGCCTACCTCCACATGCTTTTCTCCTTACAATGTTTTTTATAGTAATAGTTTCATGGTTGTCGTTAACTATACAGTTTGTGAGTCCTCCGTCAACAGCCATATTGACATCAAATGGCCTTTTTATAAAATCAGCATAAAAACAATATGTGTAACCATCTGGCACCCTTATGTTTGCAATTAAAGGGAAGGTGTCGAAGTTGGTCGAACTTACGCATTTCCGGTTTACCGTTTGGCCAAAGTCAAAACCATGTATGGATGGAAAGTGTAACGTGTCGCCGGATTTTAAATTGTCATTTGTCATTTTCCCGGTGGCGTTCAGGTTCACGAGAAGTGCCAACAGGGTAATTATGCAGTATTTTATGTGTTGTTTTTTGCGAAAGGGTGTCATTATTGTGAGATTGTTTGAATGTGGAATTTGTTTAATTTTAATTCAAAACTAATTTGAGAGACTTAGAGCAATCACTCTATGATTCATTTTTATTGATTGTTAGTTTGATAAATGGGTGGTTTTCGTGACTTTAAAAGGTGCCAATTAATGAAGGAATAAACAATTATCCGACAAATCTCACCGATAATCTAAGGAAAGTTAAGGATTATTCTTTAGATGTGCAAGTTCGAAAGCGCAAGTACCCTGACTAATCTTTATCTAACATTCTGGTCAAAACTATGTAGATGACGGCTTCGGTGATATCGTCCGTTTTGTGTAACTTTGCGGAAACAAATTATTTCTAAATGATTTCTGTAAGCCAACTGTCCGTCTCTTTTGGCGGCACTTTCCTTTTTGAAGATGTCTCTTTCGTGGTTTCCGAACACGATAAAATAGCCCTGGTGGGTAAAAATGGTGCCGGCAAGTCAACTATGCTGAAAATTTTTGCGGGTCTCCAGCAACCATCGGGGGGAATAGTCTCCATTCCTAATGGTATTAAAATCGGTTACCTGCCGCAAACGATGCTGCACCAAGATGGTAAAACCGTCTTAGACGAGGCGAAGGAGGCGTTCGATTTCCTTTTCGAGTTGCAGGACAAAATCAACAAGATGGGGGAGCAACTGGCTGCTCGTACCGATTACGAGAGTGACGACTACCACAAGCTAATCGACGACCTGACACATGCCAACGAACAACTCGACATGCTCGGCATTAACTCTTACCAGGGCGATATTGAAAAGACCCTTCTGGGTTTGGGGTTTGAGCGTGACGATTTTAGCCGACAGACGAGCGAGTTTTCGGGCGGTTGGCGTATGCGTATCGAACTGGCCAAAATCTTGTTGCGCAAGCCCGATATGCTCCTGCTCGACGAGCCGACCAACCACCTCGACATTGAGTCTATCCAGTGGCTGGAGAACTTCCTGAAACAGAACGGATGTGCGGTGCTGCTGGTTTCTCACGACCGTGCCTTCCTCGACAGTGTTACCAACCGGACCATTGAAATTTCGTGCGGACACATCTACGACTACAAGGTGCCTTACACCAAGTTTATGGAGCTGCGCAAAGAGCGTAGGGAACAGCAGATGCGTGCTTTCGAAAACCAGCAGAAGGCCATTGCCGATACCGAGGAGTTTATTGAGCGTTTCCGCTACAAGGCCACCAAGGCTGTGCAGGTGCAAAGCCGCATAAAGGCGCTTAACAAGATTGAACGTATTGAAATTGACGACGAAGACACGTCGACCATTAACCTGAAATTCCCGCCTGCACCGCATTCTGGCGAGGTTTCGCTCCTTTGCAAGGATGTTTGCAAGAGCTATGGCGACCATCTGGTGCTCGACAAGGTCAACCTTACCATCAAGCGTGGCGAGAAGGTGGCTTTTGTCGGCAAGAATGGCGAGGGTAAGTCTACTTTGGTCAAATGTATCATCGACGAACTGAAAGACTATACCGGGCAGCTTAAACTCGGACATCTGGTTAAAATCGGCTATTTCGCACAAAACCAGGCGTCGCTGCTCGACGAGGACGTTACTGTTTTCGACACCATCGACAAGGTTGCCGTCGGTGAAATCAGAACGAAGATTCGCGACATACTTGGGGCGTTCCGTTTCGGCGGTGAGGCTTCCGATAAGAAGGTGAAGGTGCTTTCGGGGGGTGAGCGTACCCGGTTGGCGATGATCAGACTGCTGTTGGAACCTGTGAACGTGCTGGTGCTCGACGAGCCGACCAACCACCTCGACATACCTACCAAGGAAGTTCTTAAAAAGGCTATACAGGCCTTCGACGGCACGGCCATCATCGTTTCGCACGACCGTGATTTCCTCGACGGACTTGTCGACAAGACGTACGAGTTTACACACCATACGGTTGTTGAGCACTTGGGCGGTATTTACCAGTTCTTGGAGGACAAGAAGTTGGAGTCGTTACACGATTTGGACACCAACGCCTATAAGGACACGAACAACCAGCCGGCTGCCGAACCCGACAAGTCGGCCGGTCGTCTTTCTTACGAAGAGCAGAAAGAACGTGCCAAGAAGGTGAAAAAGGCCGAAAAGGAGGTGAAGGAGGCTGAAAACGATGTTGAAAGACTCGAAAAATTGGTGGCTGAGGCGGAGGAAAAACTGGCCGACCCTTCTAATCCCGATTACGAGAAACTCTTGGCCGACTATCCGAAACTGCAGCACCAGCTGGAACAGCGAATGTACGAGTGGGAACTGCTGAGTGAGGAACTGGAGAAGATTAAGGCCGAACAATAATTTTTTTTATAGAATAAACGGTTCCGCCCTTTTGTGCGGATGCTTTCAGATACTGATTGATTTAATATGAAAGAAAACGAAATGATTTTTGGCATTCACGCTATTGTTGAGGCGTTGGAGGCCAATAAAGAGATTGATAAGGTTATCATAAAGCGTGACCTCGCTTCCGACTTGTCGGTTCGCTTGTTCGAGGCGTTGAAGTCGCATCCTATGGTCCAGGTGCAACGGGTGCCGGTGCAGAAACTCGACTCCTTTACGCGTAAGAACCACGAGGGGGCTATCGCTTTTATTTCGAAAGTCGAATACCAGAAACTGTCGGGTGTTGTGCCTGCCTGTTTCGAAGACGGGCGCGACCCTTTTGTGGTGTTGCTCGACGGGGTGACCGATGTGCGTAACTTCGGTTCTATAGCGCGCACTTGCGAGTGTGCGGGTGTCGATGCTGTGGTGGTTCCCATCAAGGGCGGCATTATGATAAACGGCGACGCTATCAAGACGTCGGCTGGCGCTTTGCATTCTATAGCTGTCTGTAAGGAAAGAAGCCTTACCGAGGCCATCAGGTTTGCTAAAAACAGCGGTCTGAAGGTCGTCGCGGTTGCCAAGGGCGCGAAGAAGAGTTATACCGCCGCCGACCTAACCGGCCCACTGGCTTTGGTTTTCGGTGACGAGCGTACCGATGTTTCCGACGATGTGCTGCGTTCGGCCGATGCTGTTGTCTCTATCCCTACCTTTGGCAACATCGATTCGCTGAATGTGGCTGTCTCTGCCGGTATTGTTATTTACGAGGCGTTGAAACAACGTCGATAATCAAACTCTATACAGTTATGCAGGTCCTTTACGAAGATAACCATATTATTATTGTCAATAAAACCTGTACCGAAATCGTGCAGGCCGATAAAACTGGCGACAAACCGCTTTCCGAATTGGTTCAAGAATACCTGAAAGAGAAATATAACAAGCCGGGTAATGTGTTTATTGGCGTGACGCACCGACTCGACAGACCTACCAGCGGGGTAGTGGTTTTTGCCAAAACCTCGAAGGCGTTGTCGCGTATGAACGATATTTTCCGCGACCACAACCTCACGAAGAAGTATTGGGCTATTGTGAAAAACTGCCCACCCGATTCGGAGGGAACGCTGGTCGACTACCTGGTCCGCATCGAGAAAATAAACAAGTCTTTCGCCTATCCGGAACGTAGACCCAATTCGAAAAAATCTATTCTCCATTACAAGGTTATTGCCCGAAGCGATAATTATTGCTTGTTGGAAATTAATCTGGAAACTGGGCGGCACCACCAGATTCGCTGTCAGTTGTCGAATATCGGTTGCCCAATCCGTGGCGATTTGAAATATGGTTATCCGCGTTCCAACCCCGACGGTGGTATCAGTCTTCATGCCCGCAGCATAGAATTTGTGCATCCGGTTTCCCATAAAACCATTCATATGGTGGCTCCAGTTCCAGAAAATGACCCGTTGTGGCAGGCTTTCTCAAAAATTTTAGCGGAAAGTGGGTATGCCGATGAGTCGTTTGTGACCGATGCTCCTGAAGATCCGGAGAAAAATGTGAATACGCAAAGTGTTGATTAATAGTTGATGTAAAAAATAATTTAAAAATAATGCGGCGAATGCTTGCATTTGTGGCGAAACTTGCCTAATTTTGCATCGCTTTTGAGATACAAAGCAAGTGTTAAGGTAGAGCTAATAGCTCAGCTGGTAGAGCACATCCCTTTTAAGGATGGGGTCCTGGGTTCGAGCCCCAGTTGGCTCACTACCATTTGGAAAACAGAAAGTTAGAAGTAAAATTCTTCCTTTCTGTTTTTCTTTTGTGCCCGTTTTGGGCCTTTTTTTAGCGGGTTGGACGCTCAATCCGCTATATAAAAAATGCTTTCCAAAAAATTTTCCGAAACCCTCAACTTTTTACCAGCCCGCTATGTGAAGAATAAGGATGGGAAATTCATAACATACCGGTGTCTTAATCCTGAAACTCAAAAAATGCAGCGCATTAAAATCAGGGTTAATAAAATTTTCAAGAACTCTCCCGATGTCTCTACCGCTAAAAGGCAGGTGGGGGCCATTGTTACAGAAATAAATTGTAAGTTGTTTGCTGGCTTTAACCCTTTTGTTTCCGTTGAAAATTCAGTCAGATACACAAAAATTCCTGTTGTAGTAGAACTATTCCTGAAACAGAAGGCAAAGGAACTAAGAACAGCTTCTTTACGCTCGTATGTATCCTTCTCATCTATTTTCCTTAATTGGTGCAACTCTTACGCTTCCGGTATGTATATAGCGAATTTTACAAGGGTGATGGCTGTCCGGTTCCTCGATTATGTTGCTGGTGTACGGAATGTTTCTGCTCGTTCTTATAACAATTATGCCAAGTTCTGCACTGTGTTTTTCGGTTGGTGTGTGGAGCGTGGATATATTGATAAAAATCCGTTCGATGGTATAAAGCGGAAACGTAAAGAAGAAAAAAGGCGGGTTTTGGTTGATACGGAAACCCGTGGCAGGCTGGTCAGGTATTTGGCTGGGAATTGCCCTGGATTCTTGGTTGTATGTATGCTTGTTTATTCTTCTCTAATAAGACCTAAGGAAATTCGTGCTATTCAGGTGAGGAATATTGATCTTGAAAACTTGGTAATTGAAGTACCTGGTTCAGTTGCAAAAAATCATAAGACACGATTTGCTGTTATTACTCCAGATCTTGCCAGACTTATTGCGAATATGGTTAGGGGAAAGTCTCCTGAATTCTATCTGGTTGGTGAAAATTTCGAGTGTTGTAAAGCTATTTCTTTTGAGCGTCAGTACTCCCGTTATTGGTCAAAGTTAAGGCAGGTTCTTGGTATGCCTTCCGAAATGCAGCTTTATTCTTTGCGCGATACTGGTATTTTTGAAATGCTGAAATCGGGGGTTGACGATTTGACCGTTATGCAGCTGGCCGACCATTCCAGTTTGGAGATTACCAGTATTTATGCCCGCCACAAAGACCCCCATTTGGTGGAAAACTATTTGAGGAATGCCCCTAAGTTCTGAGCATAAAAAATCCCGCTTGTTGGCGGGAACTAATTTTATTTCATTTTAGTTCGAGTTTTCTCCCAGTTTATGCAGTCGTCCAAATAGTCGTCAATCAGTTCGCAATAGTCGGGTTCGTCTTCGTCTGCTTCTGGCCCGTACGAATACCATTTTTCACGTTCATAGTCAAGTATGAAAATTTCACATGCAGGAAATTGTTTGACGTATTCTGCTGCTCGCTCTTTCTGCTTGTTAAACTCGCGGGTGGTGGTAATTTCTATAATGACTACTGGCTTTTCATTTTCTTCGTCCTTTACAATAACGTCTGGCGTAAGGTCGTTTCGGTCTTCGCTTATGGGCTCTTCTACGTATGCGGTATAGTCATCCTCATCAATGTTTTCATCTAAGAGAGAAAACAAACGTCCCTGTATAAGTCTGTGTGCGCTTGTTGGCGCGGGGCTCATGCCTATGTATTTTTCCTCTATCATGGTTATGTTGTTCTTCAGATTATGTTACAAATATAAAAAGGTTTCAGCCATCGCGGCTAAAACCTTTCAGAAAAAAACTCTTTACTTGAACCTATAACCTGTTATTACTCCTATAATGAAACATAGTAGACAAATAAACCATGTGTGTGCGTTGGTGTGTGTATTGGTGCTTCTTGTTGTCTCTGTCTTTCCTTCTTCCAGCTGTGTAGTGGTTCCCTCGTGGTGCCGGGAATGCTGTGTTTCTCTTTCCTTTTTTTCTATGGCGTTTCCTCTCTTTTCCCTCGTAACTTTTATTGTCTTTGAAACGTATGGTGTTACGCTGTCGGGCTTTATGGTGTATTCAGTTATAACAAGTTCGATGCTGTCTTTTCCCCATTGGTAAAGATTTTCTATCCCCTTGTTGGTCGAAAGTTCCACTTCCTTTTCCTTGTTCAAATACACGGTTACAGTGTCCCGCTTTATGCTGGTTTGTTCACGGGTAGTTCTGCATCCCGTGCACACAGCAATCAGAATAATTATTGCAACCGCTGTAAACAATCCCTTTTTAAACATCTGCTCTCTTTTAGTTCCTTTATTTCTTGTTGCAGGCTGCTAATCCTCGCTTCAAACTCCTTCCGCAAACTGTCCAGAGCGAAACTGTAAGCTTCGTATGCCGCTCTGTCTGCTTCTGCATCGTTTTTTTTCTTCCCCTGGAAATAACCCAATAGGGCGGTCACCAGAGCGACCAGGGCTGTTAATATGTAATTGATTGATTCTGCCATAAGAAAAAATTACAGTAGTGTTACGGAATCACGACGGGCAGCTTTCAGAATGTTTCCTGCTATCCGTTCCTTTTCTTCGTTATTGCCTGTGTTATTTATTGGCAACCTCTTTTTTGTTATTGGCTGCCTTCCAATGCCGTGTTCCACCTTCCTTCCCAAGTAGAAACCAAAGACAAAAAGGGAAAACGCTCCCATTATGTTGAGTATGACTTTCATTTCCTTTAAGTATATTAAGTGTTTTGACTGTAGAACCAATACCCGTTCATAGCCGTGAACGTATATTTTTTTCCTGCTGAACCTACCTGTGAATAGAATGTTTCGTTGCCATTGACAGTTGGAACAACAAAGGTCGTTTTGTAGTTGTGGGCAATCAAGACTTCAACTGTTCTACCATTGTGTTCGGCTGTCTCTGCGTAAAATGTGCAGGTCATATCCGCATTGCTTTGCAGTACTAGACATTCGTCGTATTTGGCAGGGATAATAGCAATATCCCCATTTGATGTTCTGCAGATAGGTTTGTATTTGATTCCGTCGGGTTGGTAGATCCAGCACTGGTCTGCAATAGAGTAGAATAAGAAAAAGTGCTCATAATACGGTATGTTTCCTAATCCACTAAGTGTGAGAAAATCCTCATTATTGATAACATCGTGAAATGTCAAGGGGCTGCGTACTTCCGCATATACTTCAATGAATCGATCGTCTTCAGTTCCTCCAGAACGTTCTGGTAGGTTTATTACAGAAGGTTCAACGTCATATATGGTCCTTATGTATAGAAAACTGACGTTGTCTTCTAGCGTTTGCGTTGTTGGGTAGAGAATGAATTTCCTTGCACCTACCACATTCCCCAAATCAACTACTCCGTTGGTTGGTGTGTGGGTTGTACCATTAATTCTAACAGAATGAACTAAGGAGCTTTCGTCTGTTCCCAACGTGTACCAGTTGCCTCTATAGTAAAGCCGTGTTTGTTTTGTGTCTGTATTGAAATAGATGTAACCGTCGACGGCGTTCTGTGGCTCACTCGACGAAAGGTTCGCCAGCCTGTAGGCTTGACTTATAATTTCCCTCCATTGTCCCGCCTGTATGCCTACAAATAGTTTTGTGTCGCCGTCGTAATCATGTCCAAGCATGCCGGGTAGTACAGTCGGTATTTCAGACCTGTTGCGTACCGGTATTATACCTTTTACGTACTGCTTCATCAACTCTACTGAAGGTACGCACCTGTTCTGGAAGTCTTCTTCTTCAATCACACTGTTTTCTCCAGCGTAGATTACATCGATTACGCTACTGTGCCCTGAAATGCCGATTATATCGTCGTTTGTGTCTCTTAACGCATACGAAAGGTATTTATAGGTTTGTGGGCTGGTCGCATTTTCCGAAAACCATCCTTTCATAACGTTTCCTGCCACGTAGGCTGTCGCTCCATTCTGCCATTGCGGTCTCTCGGTTGGGACAATAGTTCCTGTAACAGTGTGTGCCTGGTCGTTGAAGTGTTCAATCAGCACGTCGGGCTCCTTATCCTCTTTCATGATGCCGATGTTGCCCCATGTCCAGTTTCTTGCTGTATGTATGAGAATGTTGAATTCGGTAAGGCTTACTTGTTCGAGTGCTACGTATGTGTCGTTGTTTGAACGGGCATATTCGGCAATATAGGCATGGTTCTTTTCTGCTGCGGTTCCTCCTGTCTCGTAGCCCATCTTTATGAGGTAAAAAGCAAAGTCCTTCCGACAGTAGCTGTAGCTGCCTCCGTTTAAAATGCACACCAAACGGTAGCGTTTGTTAACGTTGTTGAATTTTACGTGCACCACACGGAAATATCCATTTCGACTGCCACTGCCACCGCCAAGTGTCTCTAATCCGTCAAATGTGGTTTTCAGTTTGAAGTCGATCAGGCCTCCTTCCTCTACCCGTTCAACGTCAATGGTCGTATCGGCGGCGGACACTGTAATCTCTTTTTGATGGCTTCCGCTACCTCCTTTTTTTGTCATGAAATGCCCTGTCGCTCCCATACGCTTATGATTTGTAGGTTTTAATTACTGTTAGCTTATTTTTCCCCTCTCCATCGAATATCAGCGGTATGTTTGTTGTCACATACTCGTCGGCCTCAAAATTGAAATGGTGGCTTTCGCCAGGTTCTATGGTCAGATTGCCAAGAATCACTGCGTTGGTCTCTCCCTGGTTGTGAAACGATATACAGCAGTAGCCGTCTGGTTTTATATCCGCATAGGCAGTATAAACCTCGGCTTTAATTTCCACTTTCCTTTTTAGTTGTATGAGGTGTTTTGTTTCCATTATGCTAAACAGTTTTTCCAGTTGTTTTTATTCAGAGCTGTGTAACTGCTACCGTTATAGTAGAGTATCTGCCCTCGCTGTTGCGTTGTGCTATAGGATACATGTACCCACCACGATTTTGAACTTTTCTCGATGATGAGCTGGTCGTATTTCCCTACCTCGATGCATGCCTGCATTATGGCGGTTGCTTCTTCTTTTGTGCCGTTCTTTCCCCTTATGTCAGCCGCTTGGCCGGTCAGGTGTTGGCTGTTGCTTGCTCCTCCTACTTTTTTATTGACGGCCGCAGTACGGAAACCGCTATTTACGTAAAGAGCCGAACCATACTTTTCCCGTACGGGGTCCAGTATGTTGTGGATGAGCAAAGAAAGGTTTTTCTTTTGCGTACTGTTAGGGGTGTTGTCTAATCCGTTCTTTGTGGCGGTTTCGCTCTTACAAAGCTCGTCTATCGTGAAGTATTTCCCGTTCATACTGTTATCGTTTATGTTATCGTCTTTTCTCCTGAATAGGAAGAACAACAAGCCTGCAACCCCAGCAGCGGCAATTAGCAAACCTTTTTTCATTTTCAGATGTGTTTTAATATTTTGTAGTAGAGGAATGCAAATGCGGCCACCCCTCCCAGATATAGCCCCCACCCGGCAATAGTCATTTTGTTCTCGCCTATCCCGTGCGTTCTCTTTCTTTGATGTCTGTTCATAAGCCTATTTCATTAGAAATGATTTTGCGGTTTTGTAAAGTTCTGGATTGGTCTTTGCCAACTTTACAATGTTTTCGAGTAGTGTAAGCCAGTTTTCTGGCTCTAACTGTCTCAACTCGGAAATGACGGTTTCCAAGCGCTTTGCTGTTTCTTCTGTTGCTTCCATTTCTTTTTGTTCTGTTGGTTGTGTGGTCTGTGTCGTTTCTCCTATTACTGGTGCTGGCTTTACTCCGTTTAGGGCCGATATGATGCCAGTAATGAAACTGTCGCCGTATTTCTGCACAAAGGGTAGTGCCACACCTATGAAACTGTCTATGGCCTGACGGTGTGCGGTGTCTTTCCCCTTGTATTCTTTCAGTTCCTTTTTCAGGTCCTCCAGTTCTTGCGCCCGTTTCATTTCTTCCAGCTTGGCCGCTACCAGGGCGTTAACCTTTTCGGTTATCTCTTCTTCACTCAAACCCTGTCTTTGTGGCCCTTGTGGCAGATTGCCCACTGCTGCGTTTTCTGGCTCCATGCCCAGCACAAATTCTACCAGCAAGTCAGAACGGGCATTGCTTAGCTTGTCACGTCCACGCAATATGAAACGCCCATCGGTATAGATGTCGGTAAACTCCTGAAACGCCTTTATGGCGTCTTCGGTTGTTCCTTTTTCTACTTCGTCGCTGTCTTTGTCTGGCCAGAAGTTGAAAACGCTTTCTTCTTCCCGCGGGCGGCGAATCTTGAAAAAACGGATATTGTTTGCCCGCAATACCTGTATGACCTTTTCAACGTCCTTTAAAATCCCTTTTGTGTCCATTTACAACCTTTTTAACATGAAACTCAAATAGATTGGCGTGCTTTCTTCGCTTTGCCCTGGCTCTACTTCGAGGTACGATTTTGTTGGATCCATTTCTATATCGTCGAAACGGAATCCCAGTTTGTTGCCATAGAAGTTGCCTATAAAGTTGTAGAATGGCACTTGGTTGATAACCTGGTTCCCTGCCTTGTTGGCAATGGTTACAGTTACGTTCTTAAGACCATCGATGCTGTAATCGTCGCTGTCTCCTGGAATGCGGTAGGTCTCGTTGGTGGCATCGAGGTGCATAAAGGCGGCCATCAGTTGGCGGTTCCTCAATAGGTCGCACTGGTCCAGGTAGTACCTTCCACCTGTACTGCTTAGTGCCGGTATGCTTACGGTCTCAATGTCGTATTCGTTTTCGCCAGTGCGGTGTTCGCTAATGGCGAAAATCACTTTGAAATAGTAGGTGTAATGTTCTGCTACACCATTGTAGGAAAAATAGCATTTCGAAAAATCAATCTTTTTGTTGACTTCTACAAACTTGCTGTCTTTGAAGAACTCAAATACAGAATTGAGCGCAATACGGTTAATTATCTCGTTACTGTCGCTTACCAGTGTTAGAAAAAAGCCGTTGCTGGCGGCAAATGGTGCGTCCCATGTTTTTTCCGCCCCTTCCACACTGTCGTTAAACGATGCTACCAGCGGGGAAACTGTTACCCCGCTTATGGTTTCCCCGCGCAATTGCAGCATTTCGGGCAGATATACCCGGTTTACTCCGTATGGGGCTTTTACCTCTACTGTTTCAAGTCTCTTAATGAATTCCATAAATCTTCTGTTTTTTATTGTCAGGGTGTGGGCGGTCAAACCCGCACCCCGTGGGCTGTTAGGCCTATTTGAGAGAAAGGGATTTACGCACCCAATCCGTCTGCGCCGTTCTTGATGATGTAACCGAACAACATCAAGCAAAGTTTCGTGTTGTAGGTGTGTGTTACTGGCTCTTCTTCTGTTTCGCCTTCCACAGCTCCAGCTACTTCTGTAACACCTACTGTTTCGGTGTACTCGCCGATGCTCATGCTTGGAACGGTTGGAAACTCTACCGCAATCTCATGCGACTTAGTTCCGTCCAAAATGATGTTTTCCACACCGCTGTAGGAACACTTCACCACGTCGAAACTGTTGGCGTTGTCTTCTGGTACGTGTTTGAAGTTCAGAGTTGAGAGGGCTTCGATGTTTACGCGGGAACCAGTCTTGAGCGACAAAAAGCCGTTGTACACTGCCTCAAGGTGTGGGAAGTCGGCAGGGGCGAACGTACGGAACTTTGCTACCGCTTCTTTACCTTCGTCGTATGCCAACCAACCAAGTGCCATTTCTGTGATAAGGAATTTGTCGTTTCGGTCAAGCTTTCGCTCTGTGTTGGCTTCTCCGCCTACTTTCTTCACTTCGAACTGGTAGCGGTTTACGTTGTCTTTCAACTGCGCTTCCATTCGCAAAAAGTGTGGGGAAACTTCTTTCCCTTCTGCGCTGTACTTCTTTACAAGTTCGTCGTACTTTGCGCGCTTCAATGCGTTGTTGTTTAAAATCATATTGTTAAAAATTTAGAAGATTCTTGTTTAGTCGTCCAAATCTACACCGTTGTAGTTTTTCTTTGCGGGCTCTTCTACTCCTTCGTTAATCTGTTCAGAATTGATGGGGTAGATTACTTCCTCTCCAACTCCAGTTACGCTGTTATCATTCAAGTAACCTGCTACTGCGTTGTCGTCAATACCTCCGGCAATGGCTGGAACATAGTTGGCGGCCAACTTCTGGCCAGATACTGATGACATGCCAAGGCCAAGGGCTTTTACAAAATTTGACTTGGGTGCAAGTACTGGAATAATTGCACCCGCCAAGATTCCAAGACCACACTTTACTGTGGTGTTGATGTTGAGACGTGATACCAGTGTGCCGGCTACCACACCGCCAACTACACCGCCGGCGGTATTCATCAAAATCTCGTTAAAATTGATTTTTTTCATCTTGTTCTGTTTTTTGTGATTACTTCCTCAAAGCGGCAATCTGTTTGCGCTGCTTTTCAATTGTTGACTTCAAACGCTTCACTTCGTTCTCGTGTTCGCGTCTCTTCTGCAACTTCGCAATGGTTGCGTTGTTGCGCCTAATCAGGCTGTTCAGGCTTCCGATTTTTGACATAATTGTAATTATTAAATTAGTGTTTCTTTTTCTTGCTCTTCTTGCTGACCAGTAGGGCGGTGGCTACGCCTACCCCGCCAAGTATCAGCCACCATTTGTTTATGGTCTGTTTCCCTGTGGCGTTCTCTTCCTGGCTGGCTGTATTTTCTGTTTCGCCTGTCGGGGTGATGGTGTCCACCACTTTTTGCAGGGTGTCTTTCACACTGTTCACTGTTTTCACGGTGTTAGCCTTTTCCAGTGTTTCGGCTGCATTGGTCAGGTAGGTGGTTACGCTGGTGCTGCTGTCGTAAAGCTCTTCTTTAATTTCTGCCGCTTTGTTGTTTGCTTGCTGAACGGCGGTGGTCAGTGTCTGTGCTGTGTTGGCAGCTGCTGCCACTTTCTGATTACTGCTGTTGCTTAGGGCCGTGGTTGCCGCTGTTATTTTGTTCACGGCTCCATCGTCACTGCTTGCCAGAGCGGCACCCACATTCGAACAGTCGGCGCACACGCTTGCAGCATCGTCTTTCCCACAACATTTCAGAATGGTTCCCACAATGGCGCAAATGGCACTCACAATGGCGGTTATCAGTGCCGCTATGGCTTCGCCTACTTCTTCGGTGTCGATGTTCGACAAATCTGCGTCGTTGTTCTCTGCCGATATGTCTAGTGTGTAGTTTTGCAGGTTTGCCAAGTGCTTCTCATATTTCTCTGCGTATAGCGGGTAGTTCTGTTCATATAGATTCAGACAGTTGGCGTCGAATTTCGCCATATATGGAATAATGCCCATCACATCTTTCCACTGTTTGTTCAGCCAGTAGATAAAGGCGTTATAGTCTGTCATGGTGTCTGGATTGGTCTGCCCTGTTACAATCTGCTTTTTGAACTCTTCGTAATTGGTATACAGCAGTTGCAGCATTACAGCGTAAAGCTGGCGCAAATAATTGAAGTAAATGCTGGTCGCCTGGCTCTCGTAAATCAGTTTCCGTGTTCCGCTGTCGGTGAATTGGTCGGGGTCGAATGCGGCTGCGTTGGCTACTTTCTCTATTGAGGTCTCGCACTCCTGAATCAGTTTTACCAGATTCTGTTCGTGCTGTATCTGTGTGTCTGACATTTTCAACAGACTGGCCGATGCTGCAACTTCTTTTGCGATGGATATGATGCCTCCGTTTCCCGACAAAATAAGGTCGACGCATTTTTCCTGAGTAAAGCCTGTCTGGTCAAGAATGGCAGCTGAAATTATTTTGTCGAATGCAGAATCGTCTACGCCCAGATATTTGGTGAACTTCTTCTTTATGGCGGCTGCCTTTTTCCTCTTTTCTAAAACTTTGGCAGGGATGTTCACAAACTCGCCTTTTTTGTAGCCTTCGCAATCGGAACGCATCACCCATTTACCCGCATTCTTCTCATCGTCTGAAATGCACAAGTAAACAAACGTCCATGCGGCTGCTGGCAAACGTTTGTCTAATGCGGTCTCACAAATGGCTGAAGGCAGGGCCCTGTTAACGTCTGCAAATCCGCTTGCAAACTGTTTGGCGTTGCTGGCTATGCTTTGCGCTATGTTGGTGATGTTCTTTCTGCCTTTTTTTGTCAGAACGGCAAATGGGGCTACTGTCGCCATACGGGTGACGTTGCCCAGCATCTTCACCGAACCCGCCAAAAGGTTCTTTGTGCCTTTCAGTGTTTTCTTACAGAAACTTTTTAAGGTCGATCCCAGTTTCTTGAAAAAGTTCTTGCCAATTTCGTGCTTCTGGTTTTTTCTCCTTTCGTTCAACTCGTGGCGGCTGTGTTTCATATAGTCTCCGTTTTCCCAGTCCTCGATAATTGGGCCAAGAATGGCGGCTGCTGTCTGGTCGTTGACGTTGTTGCGGGCAATGTAGCCAACGGCGTTAATCAAGTCGTCGGTATAGTTGATGGCGGCATTGTAGGTGTTAATTGCCTGGCGTGTGTCACCAATGCCTGTGCAGCTGGCAATTTTGTCTCGTTCTGCTCGCAGCTTGTTGCGCTTTGCGCGTAAATTTATTTCTGCGGTGCCCATGTCTTCCAGCGAACGGCCGTTCAGCAAACCTTTGCCAGTTTGTTTCGTTTCGCCTATGTAAGAAATCCGTGTCATGTTTATCTCTATTGTGTTGATGGTGTTAAAATCTTCTTGTGGACTGTCGTAAATATATCCGTTGAAATACCATTCGCGGTTTGCGCCTGCCCTTAGGTAGATTTGGTAGTCGTTGGGCCTCTTTGCGTTTTCGCCAATGTAGAACCACACGTTGCACCCCAAGCGATGCAGTAGGGCGGCGGCAAATAGGGTGATACTTCTACTGTTGAACTTCCTTTTCACCAGAATGTCGTAAGGACTAAAATACTGGTCTTCTATTTCAATGTATTCGCAATATTCCGAAACGAATGCCCCAAGTGTCCAAAGAAAAAACCAGCAAAATTCGGTCTCATTTTTTCTCTGGATCTCTTTCCAATGTTTGGCTACATCGCCTTTGTTCCTCCGGTAGGAAAGCGCAATGTGGTAGCATTCTTTCAGGTCTTTGCGCAAAAGTGTCTTTACTGCTCCTTCTATGGTGGTGTTGGCCGTTCCGCTGCTGACGCTCTTTTTTGCATCGGTAAACACTGTGAATAAATCTGCCTGTTCCCGTTGGCTCTTGTTGTAAAATTCTTCAAAGAAGTCAGTATATTTTCCGTGAGGCAGATTGGCACCAATATAGTTAGATGATGTCAGGTAACGCGCGTTGTAGAACGGCTTTTGCTCGCTGTTGAACCGTTTTTTGTTGGCGTCCAGGTAAATGGTCTCTCCGTTTGCTTTCGCCTCTATGTACACATGTTTCACGTTCCTGTCCCAGTCTTGCCAGCTGACAAACTTAAACCGGAACGGAATGCCCAGATTGGTCAGCACTCCCGCAAAGAATAGCGAATAGCTTTTGCAGTCAGCGGTTCCGTCACCATGTACCAGGTTGGCAGGTCTGCGGATGTCCTGTCGGCCTGCGGGGTCTATCTTTAGACGTATGTTCTGGATCACATAGGCGTATAGGTCGTTTAGCAGATCCTTGGTCCGTGTGCCGTATTCCCGTTTCAGGGCGGCGGCAAATTCCCGGGTCTGCCTTACGCTTTCGGGGATGCTCTCCTTAATGGCGTGGATAATGTCCTCCGTTTCTCCGTCTTTTACAAATATGGTTTTGTGGGCGGTATCCTGGGGAATGGTACGCTGTGCTATTTCCGCTATATTCATATCTTACAAACTAATAACTGGTTATTTATAGGATGCTACAAAAGGCACTTTGTTGCCGTTGGCAGTCAAATAGCCCTGTGCCGCTATCGGTATTTGTTTCTTGGCCACCACGTATTGCCAGACGGTGGAGACCAAAGTGGCGTATGGTACTGTGACTTCAATGTTGTTGATGTCGGTAAAGGCGTTGTCGCCTGCACACTCTTTGCCCTCTTTATAGTTGAAGGTGGCCAGTGTGCTGCCTCCGTTTGTGGCAACATATCCGTTCAGGGCATCAATTTTCACACTGCTGCTGTTCGGATTCTGAATTCTTATGTTGATGCGTAACTGTAAACCGGTGGAATCGAATTTGTGAACCTTCACTCCGTTAAAGGTGGGTTTCAGGTTTACCAGTTTCTTGGCAAAGAATGCCAGGTAAGCCACAACCGCGCCAGCTGCGCCCAATAGCAATGTCGTTACTTTCATTTTCAAATCAGTACATAACCGTGAAATAACCGCCATTTTATTGCGGAACTACCACGCTGTTTTTAATTTATATGCAAATATAGTGTATATTTATTGCATATATGCAGAATATTATATGTTTTTCAACATGAGAAGACAAGTTTTTTTGTATGGTTTTGACCCTGTTTTCTGATCTTTGTGAAATGCTTTTTTGGGGGGGTAGTTTTGCAACATTGCAACAAATTGGGGTTAACTTGTTTTATTTTATTTGTTTAGGTATGTTGCAAAACTTTTTTTCTGTTGCAGGTCTTGCAACAAAAATGTTGCAGATGTTGCAAGATGTTGCAAAACTTGCAACACGTTTCAGCCCTTTGTTTATAAGACTTTCTTTGCGTTTGTTGCAATGTTGCAGAATTTTTTGAGGAATTGAAAACACGTATTTTCTATAAAATGTATATTTTTTGTATATTCTTTCATGGATTTTTGTAAATTTGTGGCGTATTTATTCCCCAAGAATGATACGAAAAAGCATGAAAAAAGCCCCAGCTGGTGATTCTCTCCCAGCCGGGGCTTTCTGTTGCCTGTTGTTTAATTTACTTTACTATCCCTTTTTTTATCTCGTTAAGCTTGTTCTCAAAATAGAGCTGCATATTTTGCAGAATGTGTACAGTATCCCATTTTTCGTTTCTCTCGTAGAATGCTTTCATATCCTTAATGTTCTCTATTATTTGTCCTATAGGATTTCGTCCTACAATAGGCGTATATAAATATTCTGGTCTTAAAATCATCGATCTAAATGGATCGTTGTATTTGTTGCTATTATTCCCCATGATGAATTGAATTTAGTTGTTAAACATTTCCATTTCTGTTGGTGTTAGGAAGTCGCTGGCGTTGAACGTGTAAAACGTCCCGTTTTTGTCGTAGTGCAACACGGTGGTAGCGCCGTTGTAGGTGTCGGCTCCCTTAACGTACAATTTATACCGCCCTCTGGTCGGTTCTGTGTTCAGGTGCTCTTTTATCAGGCGGCGCACGTTGCTTTGTGCGGTCTTGCCAGTCCGTAAGTAGTCCACCTGTTCCCATAGGTCCGAAAGAGCGACTTGCAATTTAGGCACTTTCGCACAAAAAAACAAGTCGCGCAAATACTCTGTTATCTCCTTTATGGCAGTTGGCCTTTGCTCGTTCTGCAGGTCCAACAGTGCCTTTGTCTTCAAAAGCTCGAAATCGAACCACGCCCGTGTTTTTTCTTCGGTCGACAGTTTGCGGGTGTTCAGGTAGTAGAGAAAGGCGGGAATCTCTTCGTGCATCTTTTCAATCAGGTGTGTTTCCACGTTTGGTAAGGGTTGCACCTTTCGCACCCAGAACCGGACTTCGTTCTTATCGGTGTAGATAAAGTTCTTTTCGTTGTTGCTGCACAAAATGAATTTGGCAAAATTGGGTATCGGCTGGGCGTCTTGCCCTTTGTATTCCACCAGCATGTTCTTTTCCGTACTCATGCGCTTTATCTTTTCGGTTACCTCCATTTTATCCGATAGGCTGGTCTCGTCACACATGACCAACAGTTTCCCTGCCATAAAACCGTTGAAGTTCCCTGTAAAGGCATTGTTCCCAACAATGATGGCGTTTTCCCCGAAAAGGTCGCACAAAAAGTTACAGAAAGTGGTTTTTCCTGTTTGCCGTTCGGAACTCACCAGACAGAGTATTGGCAACATCTGGCGGGGACGTTGGTAGAGCAGCTGTATATAGTCTAACCCCATTTCTTTCTGCTCTTCGAATATGTGGTTTACAAATCGGTCTATGGTTGGAAAATAACCGGGCTTTGGGTCGTACTTTATGGCATCGTAGTAGTTCCAGCGTTTGTCTTCGGTGATGCGCAAATACTTCTCGTTGTCTGGTAGGTAGGTGAATCCGTTCAGTTTCCTTATCTTCTCTGTCGGATTCTTTACCCGGTCTTTGAAATCGTCTATAATGCACGTTTTCGACCACTGCACAAGTTTTTCCCGTTCCTCGCCTGTGTGGACATCTTTATATGGTACTAACCTGAAATAGCCGGTACCAATGCGAAAATACTTTGTTAACTCTAATGGTATTTCCAGTTCCAAACTGCCGTCTTCTTTCTGGTGGTACTTGTTGCCAAAATAAAGAAAAGACTTGTTTCGGATAAGGTGCCGCCATTTGTCGAAAAACATGGTGTCTGACCCAAAACCGAAATAGTGCCTTAGCTTGTTGGCATTGGTGGTAAGGTTTAGCCGGTAGAAGTAACGGCCTACCCCCGTGGTGCCAACGCTTCCAAGTTCTTGTAGGTCTGAAAGGATTTCAGCCTCCCGTCCTCTGTTTGCTTCCAGAAGGTCGTCGAGCCCTTTGGGGCTGTCGTCGGTCGGCCTTATCACATGTGAAAACCAGAATTCCACACCGTCTATTCCTGAAAGCAGGTTCTTTAACGCCAATGCGGAACTAAAGAACATGTTTGGCCGTCTGGTCAGCTCTTCCCCTCTCTCCAGGTCTTTCTTCGATATGTCTAAACAGTCTCCGTCGTAGATCATGACCACATTTTTCACCGCACACCGTTTTATAAGCTTCACTATGTCGCTGTGTAGTCGTTTGGTGTCTTTTTCGGTGTAGCATGTAACTGACGTAAGCCCAACAATGTCGAATCCTTTCAGAGCTCCATAGAACGCCTTTATATAACCTTCCGTGAGGAATAGCGTTTTAATAAAATCGCCTTTGTCGTATTTGTCAAGTATTGCAGCCGGAAAAAAAGGACGCGTTTTTTCGCCTGGTTGTATTTTATACTTGGGGCTGTCGGGGTGCTCGGCCAGATACTTTGGATTGAACCGTATTTGGTAAGCCGTATTCTGGTGGGTGATTCCGTACTCGTCTTCATACTCTTTTCCGCTGTTTTCAAGTTCTATTATGTTCCTGTCTATATCGTAAAGTAGAATTTTTATGTTGTCGTTTCGGTCACTGCTGAATACGGGAACGGGGGTAAGCTGTCCCCCGTTCCCTTTCAGCCTTACTAAACAGTCGTCAGGCTTTACCCGTAACTGTTGGTAAATTCTGTCATTCAAATAAGTCATAACCTGCTATGTAATCGTCGATAAGTTCCTTCAGTTTGGCTTCCGTGTCGCTTCCTTCTTCGTGCGGGTTGTTCGGGTATATGTAGATGTACCCTTCGTTTTTGCCCCAGCACATGCGAACTTCTGTAACGTTGAAATCAGGGTCTTTGTCTATGTAGTCGGCCAGCCGTGTACATTTGCGCGTGTTCACTGTTACAATAAACTCGTTAACTGAATTGATAATGTCTGCTTTCATGTTCTTTGTTGTTTTGAGTTCGCTAATATCTTTGCCATTTTCTGTTTCATCTTTTCCCCAGCTTCTGAGGTCGATGCTGTAAACGCTTCTGTTTCCTTCGTCTCTGTGTTGAGGACCCCTACTGCAAAGCTTTTGCAGTTAACTGCCAGCATGTCGGCAAAACGTTCTGGAATGGAATCGAGTTTCCATTTTATGAAATCGTTAACACTGAAGGTTGTTTCTATTGTCTCCTCTTTGTCGGTCTCGATAAGGACCACAACTGTAAATTTCTCTTTCATGGCTTAATCTTCTTTTGTTTCTACTAACACACCGCCAAGTTCTAAGGCTCTTTGTCGGATTCTGTATTGTGTGGCGGTGTTCTCGTATCCGTCTAATGCCTTTTTTATAGTTGGTAAACTTGCCTTTGTCTCTTCGTGGAGTTGCTTGCGTGTGCCGTGCTCCACCAAAATTTTACCCTTTCTTTTTGTTTTCATATATTTGTATTTGTTTTACTATTTCAATAAAACAAAATTAGATTAATCTTAGATTAATCGAAAGTGTAAACCAAGAATTGTACGTAATTTATAATCATTCTAATTTGTTAATGTATGGAAGAAACTGAGATAAAAAGGCTTAAGGCATTCCTGCTTCAGAAGGGTTATTCTATAGCGGGCTTTGAACGATTGTTGCAGTGGTCTAATGGTTATATAGTAAATCGAGAAAAAAAATATAATTCTACAATTCCGAATCGTCAAAAAAAAGAACTATTCACAGCTTTCCCTGAGTTATCACCTGAATGGTTGGAAACTGGAGCTGGTGAAATGTTGCGTGCAGTTCCATCGCAAAAAAAAGCATCGACAGAAACCACCAGCGTGTCTGGTTCTGTCGATGCCTGTAATTCGGTAAACGATTTTTTGGCCGTGATCGAGCGTGAACAGCAACTAAACTTGAAGTTGGTGCAACAGTATGAACGGTTGCTTTCGCTGTATGAGCATGCACTAAAAAAAAATCCCTGAATGTGTGCCCGTTTTGGGCCTGACTTCTTTTCTTCTCTTGTTTTTTCAATTGGTTCTTAATTCGCTAAAATAAAGGCTCATAGCTCGTTTACTCCTGGGTTCGAGCCCCAGTTGGCTCACTACCATTTGGAAAACAGAAAGTTAGAAGTAAAATTCTTCCTTTCTGTTTTTCTTTTGTGCCCGTTTTGGGCCTTTTTTAAGAAAAAAGCCCCAGCTGGTGATTCTCTCCCAGCCGGGGCTTTCTGTTGCCTGTTACTAGAAACTTTCGCAAAGAAAAACAAGTCGCGCAAATACTCTGTTATTCCTTATTATGACGGTAGGCCTTTGCTCGTTTTGCAGATCCAATAGTGCCTTTGTCTTCAATAGATCGAAATCGAACCACGCCCGTGTCTTTTCTTCGGTCGATGGTTTGCGGGTGATTTGTTTCTACCAATCTTATTACACGAATTGGTGAGAAAATATGGCTTATGTTTGGTATTCTAAAATGCCGTGAAGAGGCGATTGCGTGTAACATGGGTTTCACGGTAACTTTGCGAAAAAATTAAAGGATTTCAAAAAGCAAAACTCCTGTTAAGTATCCAATTCGAGGCTTATGACCTTGTGGGTAAAAATGGAGTTGCAGGTGTTAATTAAAAAATTGTACATAGAGATGAAGTTGTTTTTGGTGGGTTATATCTATTTGGGGGAGATGATAAGTTTGTTCTTAAATCTGTCAAATAAGAAAAAATGTTGAAAAATGAGAAAAAGTATCTTTATTATAGCGTCGCTTTTGCTGAGTGTATCGGCTGCGAACGCACAGGGAACTTCTGCAGAATTGGGCGATGGAAATGTGGCAACCGGGGTGGTTGCGCCTACACAAGGTGTTTCTTCTGAATCGGGCAAGGAACAAGTACTAACAAAAGAGGCTGCCGGCTCGCAGGATGTTTATTCTGAAACTGCAAAAAGCCTGATTCCTACTGTGAAGGCTGGTAATGATATCAAATTGAAAATTGGTGGTTTCTTCAGGGCTGAGTATTATGTTGACAGTCGTGAGATTGTTGGTGCGTGTGACGACCTGTTCGGCTTCTTCCCGGAAGACAAGGTATACGACAGAAACGGAAAAGATTTGAATGGGGTAGTCAGACAAAATATTTCCACCCAGGCTACACGGCTTACAACAACTTTTGAAGGCCCTAAATTGGGTAAGGCCGATTCTAAAGCATACATCGAGTTTGACTTCTCTGGTGGAAATAGTGTGAATGTCAGGTTACGACAGGCGTGGGCCAAACTCACATGGCAGAAGGGTGAGTTGCTTTTGGGTAAGGCGTGGAGTCCGTTTGCCGATATTCCGTTCCCTTATGTGGCTGGCTTGCATACCGGCATCCCGTTCCGTCAGTTTAGCAGGGGCGACCAGGTTCGTTTTACCTTTAAACCCTCTCAGCATGTCAGTTTAGTGGCTGCCGGACTGTATCAGACCGAACATAAATCGGTGCTCGAGGCTTCTTCTAACGGCGATATCCGTCAGAACCCTATTCCTGAGTTCCATTTGCAGTGGCGCTATTCTTCTCCTACATTTAGTGCTGGTTTGCTCGGCGAATTCAAGAGCATACGCCCTGCTACCAAGGTGACGAATGCCGCTGGCGAGGTGTCTAAAACCGATAAAAGGGTGAATTCATATGCGTTAGGCTATTATGCACAGTATTTGTCAGGAAAACTCGGCCTCAAAACGGGGGGATTGTACGGATTGAACCTGAGCGACTATTTCCAACAAGGTGGTTATGCTGTGAAGTCGGTTGACCCTAATACGGGTAAACGCTCTTATGCTCCTTCTAAAGTCACTTCCTACTGGTTGAATATCTCTTATGGGAAAAAGTGGGCTCCTAGCTTGTTTGTAGGTTACACCAAGAACTTGGGATTTACAGACGATATTTTGGCTGGCGGAGACTTCTTTGGCAGATGGCAGAATGTTGATCAGGTTTTCAGACTTGCACCTTCTTTGAAGTTCTCTCACAAACAGTGGACTATACAGGGTGAAATCGACTACGACAACGTGGCTTACGGCAATGTCGACTATGCTGACCATGGAAAGGTGAAGGACACGCACAACGTTCAGGGTGTTAGAGGCCTTATCGCTACTACTTTCTTCTTCTAACTATAAATCTAATTTCTAGAATAAAATTGTTTAACTTAATTACATTTGAGGTTTATGAAAAAAAATAACTTGATTGCGGTTGCTTCGCTTTTTATCTCGTCTTTAATTTTGTTCGCTTCTTGTGGTAATGCGGCTAAAGATGCTGGTACCGACAGAAAAGATATCTCGGTTGGCTTCTCGCCTGGTCCTTATGCCGACTTGTTTAAGGCTACGGTCAAGCCTGTGCTCGAAAAGAAGGGCTACAATGTGAAAGTGGTGGAGTTTACCGACTGGGTGACCCCTAACCTTGCCCTTGCCAATAACGAAATAGACGCTAACATTTACCAGAATACGCTGTACAGACAGAATTTCTGCGATACAAAGGGCGTCGATTTGGCTTCGACTTTCTCGGTGCCTACCGCTGCGCTCGGTCTCTATTCCGATAAATACAAGGTGAAAACGCTCGACGAGTTGAAAAGCCAGCTGAAACCGGGTGCTCTCGTTTCTGTGCCTAACGATGCGGTCAACCTTGCTCGTGCGCTCAGATTCCTCCGTTCCATCGGATTGCTTACCATTAAGGCTACAGTAGACGATAAGACGGCTACCGAGAACGATATTGATGAGAACCCTTACAAACTGAAAATCGTTCCGCTCGAGGCTGCCCAGTTGCCGCGTTCTTTAGATGGCAGCGACCTGTCGGTTATTTCAGGTAATTATATTATCTCTTCTGGTCGCAAATTGTCTTCGTCTATTGTTGGCGAAACTTTGCCTGACGAACTCTTTATCTGGTTTGTGGTACGTACCGCCGATGCTAACGCTCAGTTTGTGAGCGATGTGAAGGCTGCTTACGAGTCGGAGGAATTCAAAAATTATTTCGAGAATCCTGCTAACGATTACGACCGATTCCAGCGCCCACAATGGTATGTCGACAAATGGAAAATCCAAAACAAGTAAATTCCATATTTTTTCATTGATGCCCGGTTGAATGCTGCCGGGCATCTGTTTGTAAAATGTAAAAATGTAGAGATGATTAAATTCGATAATGTTAGCGTATCGTTCTCCAATAAGAAGGGACAGCTTGTCAATGCTGTGAAAAATGTGTCGTTCGATATTGAGGATGGTGAAATTTTGGGTATTGTGGGCACGAGTGGGGCTGGCAAGAGCACGCTTTTGCGTACGGTTAACCAGTTGCAACTCCCTACTGGCGGTAAAACGGTTGTCAATGGTGTCGATGTCGGTGGGCTTTCTGGTGGTGACCTTGCCAAGTTCCGTCACTCCATTGGCATGATCTTCCAGCAGTTCAACCTTGTCAGCACGAAGACGGTGGCTCAAAATGTGGCCTTCGCTATGGAGATTGCCGGACGTAGTCGGGAAGAAATTAACCGGCGTGTGCCCGAGTTGTTGGACTTGGTTGGTTTGGCCGACCGTGCCGATGTTTATCCAAATACGTTGAGTGGTGGTCAGAAACAGCGTGTAGGTATTGCCCGTGCGGTGGCCAATAATCCGAAAATCTTGCTTTGCGATGAGGCTACTTCTGCTCTCGACCCCGAAACCACAAACGACGTTCTGCGGTTGCTGAAGGAGATTAATGCCAAATTCGGTATTACTATTGTGCTTATCACCCACGAATTTGACGTGGTTAAGAAAATTTGCCAACGTGTGGCGGTTATGGATAAGGGTGAACTGGTGGAAATTGGTGATGTGTTCGATGTCTTTACTAAACCCCAGCACGATTTCACTAAAACACTTTTGTCGCACACGTTCGACCTCGAAGTTCCTGAACGGCTCACTCTCGATGATGCTAAACCTCTGGTGAAAATTATTTATAATGGCGAGAAGGCGGAAGACGCTATTGTAGCAAATGTGGTGAGGAATTATGGTGTTGATGTGAACATCTTGCATGGCAAAATCGAGTATATCACCGATAAGCCTTTTGGTATCCTCATTGTCCAACTAATTGGCACGAAAGACAATTTGGACAATAGCTTGGATTATTTGAGTAAAAACACTTATAGAACGGAGGTGCTAAATGAACGAAACTAACTATTCCGATTTGTTCGACAATTTGTTGCCGGCGTTTGGTGAAACTTTAGAGATGTGCGGTATTGCACTTTTATTGGCTGTTTTATTGGGCGTTCCCCTTGGGGTGCTGTCTTATATAACGGCCCAGCGCAGCATTTGCCAGAATAAACTGGTGAACCTGGTTGTCGGCTTCTTTATTAATGTTGTCATGTCGACCCCTTTTGTCATCCTGCTGGTTTTGTTGCTGCCTTTTACGCGCTTTGTGGTCGGCACTTCTATCGGACCCGAGGCCGCTTCGGTTCCTTTGGGTATTGTGGCTATCGCTTTTTATGCGCGCTTGGTCGAGGGTAACTTACATGCTGTCGACAAGGGGGTGATTGAGGCTTCGTTGGCTATGGGGGCTACATGGTTCCGTATTGTCACAAACGTCTTGTTGCCTGGCGCGTTCAGCGGTATGATACGCGGACTCACTGTCTTGGCTGTCACCCTGGTAGGTTACTCGGCTATGGCCGGTATTGTCGGTGGTGGTGGCGTCGGCGACCTTGCCATACGCTTCGGCTACTATCGCTATCAGACCGATGTTATGCTTATTACGGTGCTTTTGCTGATTGCGTTGGTGCAGGTTATCCAAACAATTGGAGAAAAGGCATCACGCAAAGTGCAAAAATAAGTTATAGGGCTGTTTAAACGTAGGCGGAACGGTACCAATGGTGGGAGGCTTTTGTTGGCTGTTCCTGGTGCGAAATGTTGCGCTGCTTTTTGCAATGCGTTTTATGAACGGTACCTCTAAGGGTGTGTCTGTCTCCCGGCACACCCTTTTTTTATGACCGCAAATGGAAATGTCGTAAATTTGGCGATTGGTAATCCTATGTGTCTGTATGTTTTCATATCTTTGCAGACGTTTCCATTATTTTTATATGTTATGTCAAACGGACTTCTAACTATTATCCTTTTAGTTATTTCCAACACGTTTATGACGTTGGCTTGGTATGGTCATTTGAAACTCCAGGAAAACAACCAGATTTCTAATTGGCCGCTTATTGCTGTTATTCTTTTCAGCTGGGGAATTGCGCTGTTTGAGTATTGCGCCCAGGTGCCTGCCAACCGCATTGGTTTCCGCGAGAATGGCGGGCCTTTCTCCCTGTTCCAACTGAAAATTATACAGGAGGTCATTTCGCTGACGGTCTTCACCATTATGGCCTGCCTCATGTTTAAGGGCGAGTCGCTGCACTGGAACCATCTGGCGGCGTTCGGATGCCTTATTATGGCGGTCTTCTTCGCTTTTTTGAAGGCCTGATTCGCTTTCACGCACAAATTCGTTATATTTGGAAAAAATATCTGTAGTATGAATTACAAAGAGTTGCGCGTGGGAAACCACGTCTATATCGATGATAAGGAAACTGCTCTGACGGCCGTCGATTTGCTGACTATGGCGCAAAACGAGCGTTTCTTGCTCGACAAGTCGGTGGTTAACCCTATCTTCCTGTCTGAATCCCTTTTGTTGAAATTGGGGTTTAAGGTCGAGTTCGATATAGCTCCCAACAGGGTTTATTCGTTCGGTGAATTTCTGCTTCGTTCCAATTCGGCCAATTCGTTTAATTTTTATGTCGGCCAGAATGTTGTGGGAAAGCCGGTCGCTTATCTGCACCAGTTGCAGAATCTCTATTTTTCAATTACTGGTAAGGAACTTCTTGCCGAATAGTTCGTTTTTATTATGACTGCTAAAGAACGTACTGCTATACTCCGTATCCTCATCGATATGGTGAAGGCCGATTGTGTTATCGATAAACAAGAGATGGCCCTGTTTGCAAGTTTAAGGGATAAATACGGTCTTTCTTCGTCTATTGGTGATGTCGATTCGCTGACGCTTGCCGATGCTTGTTCTACGCTAAGGGGCGAACAAGTGTCGGCCGAACTTCTGGCCGATGTCTCCTGTATGGTGTCGGCCGACGGACTGTGCACCAAACAAGAGGCTTTGCTCTTTGTGGCCTTGCAGTATGCCCTGTCGGACCGTGGTGCTGAAATCCTTTCTGTTAACCTACCCAACCTTTCGGTTGCCGCCGACCAGGTGTTGTATGTCGAGGCGAAACTGTCTGCTTCTGCCAACAAGGCGGTTGCCGACAACTACCGCCTGCTGTCTACCGAGTTCCGACAGGTGGGGCTGAACTTTGTCTACCTGCCAAAGGTGGCCGAGCGTTTCCAGAAAACGGACGCGTCTCTAATGGCGGGGGTCTGCCGGTTCCTTGCTCCCAACTATAGCGATGCTGAGATTGACAAACTGGTCGACTTTGCTAAAGGAATTACCACTGCACGGTTCTGCAAGGAAATGCTTTACGGCAAACTAGGTATGGCGTCTCTTTACGAGACTGTTCCGGCCTTGCTGGTACCTGTGGGCACTTCTTTTATCGATGGCAGACTGGTCCACAACTTCTTGAAGATGGATTTTTCCGAGCCGGCGTCTATCGTCAAACAGTCGCTCGACCTTATAGACAGCTTAAAGAAACTTTATGGAGAGAACATTGTGCTCCTTCCCGGGTGTGAACAGGCCGACGGTCAGTTCCCCTACAACGGTTACTTTAAGCAGATGTTCGACATCTATTTGCTGAAGAATGCCGAACGTAGTTCTATCGTTATTGATTTGGAGGCCGAAAATGTGTTGTTGCCAGAGGTCGGCAGAAAGTTAGACGGCCCTATCCATACGAAGGAAAAGGCTTTCTATGTGCTGACGCTCGTTGAAATGTGTGGCAATGGCTTGTGTTTCCGTCTTCCTGTATCTGCCAACGACTTGTCCGATTACAACAAGCGGCTTGAATGCTACCAGCGTCGTTTTAACTATCTGTACAGATGTATGGGAGGTTCTGTAGGTTTAGAGCCCGATTTGTCGGTTCCAGAGACCCGCCAGCAGATGAAGTCGAGAATCAACAAGTATTTCAAACAGGCGGCCGATGTGCTCTACCAGGGCGGAGACTACCTGATGCAGCTCGACAAGAAAGGAGTGCTTTCCACCCGTTTCGAACTGTCGGGCGTTTTCGTGAAAGACCGTAAGGGGGGTATTTCCCGTCTTACCGAATCGGAATTGTTTAAACACTTAATGGAACTCTGATTGTTTCCTATTGGCAATCCTGCTGTTGAAAATCCTAGTCTCTTGAATGCGATGCGAACCTTGTCGAAGCCGCTTTACTGCACTACATAGTTACCTCGTATAATGAAAATTCTCCTCCTCATCATCTTACTCTGCATAACAGTCTTGCTCTTATTGACCTATTCACGGGTTCAAAAAAGAAAGGCGGAAAAGTATTGTATGCAATACGTCGTCAATACGCTTTGTTCGTTAAATCCGTCTGCTGCAGAACATCATAAATTGGTCTTAGAGCGCCATGGGCTTCCCTTTAATGTGAAATACAGATTAAAAAGGGACGCAGACTTGGATTTTTATCTTCCATATCTTCGCAGAATGTCATTTGAGGAAACTATTGATTTCATCTCGCTTCTTTTCGAACTTGCTATCGTCGATGGTATCATAAGGAAGGAAGACTGGAATTATATATACCACCTTCAGCACGATATGTCGATTAGTAACCCAAATGAATACGCCGATTTTAATACGACTGAAAGCATGTTGTATTTTATTAACGGCCTTTGCGCGTTGAATCCGTCTGCGGCAGAATACCGGCAACCAATTTTAGAACGTCTGCGTCTGAACTTTAAATTTGATAGTGAAGATGGTTTGGCAGATAGAAGTCTGTATGTGGAAACTTTAAATCAGTTGGCGCACATTGCTAAGGTCGATTTTATTCACGTCCTTTTTGAACTTGCGATTACTGACGATGGTATAAAAATGGATGAATGGATTTACATCTATCAACTGATGTGCGATTTAAAAATCCCGTCCAACTATATGACTTATTTTAAGTCGATGTACAAACCTCTTTGTGGTGAGGATAAACAAAATACTTCGCAATACGATATTAAGGTGCCCTCTCCTAATTCTGAACTGCTCAAGTATTATAGTGTTTTGGGGGTATCTGCAGATGCCACATACGGACAAGTAAGGTCTGCTTACCGTAAATTAGCGCTTACCTACCATCCAGATCTCCCAAAGAATAAAGACAATAAGGAGGAATGCCAGAAAAAGATGATGCTAATCAACGATGCTTATGAAAATTTAATATCTTGTTTTGAGGTTAAGGACTGACTCTATATCAGAGTGGAAGGCTAATTACATGTGATTGCCCCAATACTACTACCTAAAAAGTCGATGTGGCGGTAAGCGTGTGACTTCTTGCCAACGACCTGCAGGTGCAATCCTCCACGGTTGTAAAACTAAGTATGTTTCTGTTACAATAGGACTAAATCCAAAATGTTCCGTGGCTATTATTCTTAAATTGTGTGAGTTTTTTTATTTTTGATGTATTTCGAATAATGGTTAACTTTGTGAAAACTAACTGAACTATGGGTAAATACTTGGATCCGAAATACGACCTGACTTTCAAGGCGGTGTTCGCAGAACATCCCGACCTTATTATCAGCTTCTTGAACGCGCTGTTGCCGTTCAAGGAAGGGGCGAAAGTGGTTGATATCGAATATCTGCCACCGGAGTTGGTTCCCGACAGCCCGTTGAAAAAGTACTCCATAGTCGACGTGCGGTGCAAGGACGACCAGGGGCGCCAGTTCATTGTGGAGATGCAGATGTACT
>ODAI014722981.1_pt1 | contig 71463 bp, 69 predicted proteins | sample 1539321 | NCBI WGS metagenome assembly ODAI01 (sample SAMN02144231, study PRJEB22623) | gut metagenome | biome: sheep rumen | host: Ovis aries | place: New Zealand
AAGAATTGTGCCAATGTTCAGGGAAATCGGTGGATATTGACACGGGTATGTTTTCAGAGGATAATACAGAATGTAGCGTCTTCCCGGAACACAAAGGACAGAGCGCCTGGGGGGATGTAAGCCGGATTCTTCCGGCAGAATGCAATGAGGCATTCGTGCAGGGCATGGAGCAGTTTGGCAGAAAAATAAAGGGTTTTGACCGGGGGGATACCATCCTTTCCGGTGTGGAGAGCAGGACTTCCTCGCCGCTTCGGATCACCAGAGACGAGACCCTGCAGTCTGCGGTGCGGGGACTTTATCCCTGCGGGGAGGGCGCCGGTTATGCGGGCGGTATCACTTCCGCGGCGATGGACGGGCTGCGGGTGGCGGAGCAGATTGCGGCAAATTATGCAAAGCCGGAGTAAAATTCTATGCTTTTTGTTGCAAAACTTGCAAAAGTCATAGGACTTTTGTTGTAATATTTGCAAAAACCATAGAACTTTCGCAAGGAGGAATCTGTCAATGAATTCTAAGGGATTACAGTGATGATTTTTCCAAACACGCACCCGCAGTGGAGGTTCCGAAAATCAGATGGATATGGGACTCAGTGCCTGTGCAGCTTGCAAAAGAAAATAATAAATTTGTGTTTTCGCATGTTAAGCAGGGGAAAAGGTCGGCAGAACTTGAGAACGCTTTACAGTGGTTAAAGGATGCAGGACTGATCTATCAATTGGAATTGGCAGAAAAACCGGAGGTTCCGCTTTCGGCCTTTGCTGACATGACCTATTTTAAAGTGTATCTGTCTGATATTGGATTGCTCAGAGTGCAGTCAAACATATCTGCGCAGACGATTTTGGAAGGAAATGAAAACTATATAAAATATAAGGGTGCATTTGCGGAAAATTATGTTATGACAGAACTGCTTTCCCAAGGGAAAACACCGTATTTTTGGCGTTCCCAAAATACAGCAGAGATTGATTTTTTGTGCGAGAACAAAGAATCGATCATTCCGATCGAGGTGAAAGCGGCAGATAATATGCAGGCAAAGAGTTATAAAGTGTTTTGTAAGAAATATAAGCCAAAAACAGGTTTCAAGACATCGCTTAAAAATATAGCGGAAAATCAGTGTGAAAATACAAGGACGATCAATCTGCCATTATATATGATCTGGGCGATGGATCAATATTTGTAAACATGAGGTGACAGAACGAATATGCATAACGACATTTTGACAATCGGACCTTTTACCATTCACGGATACGGACTGATGATCGCAATCGGTATTTTAACGGCACTGTTCATCGGAGAGGCACGGACAAAACGGAAAGGCTTAAATCCGGACGAGATGTATAATCTGACCTTTTGCTGCGGAATCGGCGGTTTCCTGGGCGCGAAGCTGATGTTTTTGATCGTGGAATGGAGGAGTTTTCTGGAGAATCCATGGGCGCTGCTAAAATCCGACGGGTTCGTGGTGTATGGCGGCATTATTCTGGGTGTGGTGTCAGGATATCTGTGGTGCCGTTTCCGGAAGCTGGTATTTCTGGATTATTTTGATATGGTCATGCCCTCTGTGGCGGTGGCGCAGGGATTCGGCAGAATCGGTTGTTTTCTGGCAGGGTGCTGCTACGGCAGGGAGACGGACTCCTGGTGCGGCGTGGTATTTACTCATTCCCACTATGCGCCCAACGGGGTGCGGTTGATCCCGACGCAGCTGATATCTTCTGCAGGGATGTTTGTGATCGCAGGAATTTTAATGTGGTATGCCCGAAAACCCAGAAAGCAGGGACAGGTCGGTTTTTTGTATATGATGCTTTACAGTATCGGCAGAACCTGTGTGGAATTTCTGCGTAACGATTACAGAGGAGCGGTCGGGATTTTGTCCACGGCGCAGTTCATTTCCATCTTTATCTTTATCATTGGCGTGATCGGATTTTGGAGAATGAGCAAGAGGACAGAAAATGAATAAGAAGGCAATTATCCTAATTGTCAGTACGTTCGTGGTCTGCATCGTTCTGGCAATTGTGGGGACGGGCTGCCTGATCGCGTGGCATGTCCATCAGGTGAAGCAATATAATCAGCAGTTTGAACAGGAATACCGGGAAAATCTGATATCCATGGATATGCAGATCCTTTCGGAGAGAAAATATGTTGCCATTTCTTCGGGAATTTGGGGCGTCAGGGAAGAGGAGGCGCCTGCCAGAGGAGATACTTACGGCGACTCCTATTATCACGAGTATAACCTTTATGATAAGCAGATCGATTACGCCTATACGGTTTATATTCATCATTCGCCGCGGGGAAAGCTGGCGGCATATGACGATCGGATCACAACCTATCGGGAGCTGGCACAGAAATATGAAGCAAACTTTGAAGTCATGCGTGAAATTATAGAGGAGCATGGCGGGCAGGCCGAGCGGCTCACCACATTTCAGCCGCAGGAAGCAGATGACTATATTTTATTGGTGTATCTGCCGGATGCGGCAGGCATGATTGAAACGCAGGACGATCTGTATGACAGGGTGTATGGCGGGTATGCCGATGCGCATCTTGATGTGACAAACGGGATCAATGTGGATATTCCCAGGTTTATCTTTTGTGCGAAGGAAGATACTTATAAGCAGATGTGTGCCGGACTTGACACGGCTCGAGGCTATGTGCAGGGCAAAGGATACGAGTGCAGAAACAGCGCTGTCACAACGAATCAGATTCGATTGAGCGAGCTGTGCGAGCTACTGCTTGGCGACAGGACAAAGGAGTATGTGAAGGCTGATGTGGCGGATACGAATACGCTAGGGAGCCCTGTGTCGAAAAATTATCTGATGTCGGTGAATGTGGAGGACTGGATCGCGCTGTATGAGTTGGAGGTTGGGGTTAATTATTACCTGACGGTATATGAGAAGAGATAGCGTGATATAATGGATCCGGTTCGAATAACATATTTGACAAAAGCACCGGAAGAAATTACAATGTCGATTGGGAAGAAAGCAGAAAGAGAAAAATACCTCAAGGCATAGAAAGGCTAATATAGAGAAAATGAGCAATTTACGTGAATTTTTGAAAGATAAAAAAAGAATTGTGGTGAAGATCGGTTCATCATCCCTGCAGCATGCTGAGACGGGGGACATGGATTATATCCGCATGGAGAAGCTGGTGCGGGAGCTTGCCGATATCCGTAATCAGGGTAAGGAAGTGGTGCTGGTGTCTTCCGGTGCCATTGCGGCGGGCAGGCAGGCGATTCAGTTGAAGGAGATCAAGGCGCAGACGGATGCGGAGCTTCTGGCGATCAAGCAGGCATGTTCCGCGGTGGGACAGGCCAGACTGATGATGGCATATCAGCGTTTATTCGCGGAGTATAATCAGGTGGCGGCGCAGATCTTGATGACGCGCAATACGATTGTGGATACTTTGAACCGCTACAATGCACACAATACCTTTCGAGAGCTCTTGAAACTGGGGGCGATTCCTGTGGTAAATGAAAACGACACTGTCGCGACTTATGAGATTGAGATTGGCGATAATGATACCTTGTCGGCAATTGTAGCGGCGTTGGTGGATGCGGATCTGTTGATCCTGCTTTCTGATATTGACGGGCTTTATACGGACGATCCACGCAGGAATCCGGAGGCAAAGTTTATCGAGCAGGTGGATGAACTGACGGAAGAATTTATGAATATGGGTAAAGGCAGCACCGGCAGCAATGTAGGCACCGGCGGTATGAATACCAAGATGATCGCGGCGAAGATTGCCACCAAATCCAATGTGGATATGGTGATTGCCAACAGCAAGGACATCGGAGTAATCCATGAAATCCTTGCGGGGGAGAACCGGGGTACCTTGTTCCTGGCGCATAAGGATGAGGGCTTTGATCTGCCGGATTTTGTGGAGAAGTTGCACAATAGTTAGATGAGAGAGTTTGAAAATGACAAGGCTGGAAAAATATAAAAAACGAATATTTGACATCATCCAGATTGGTTCCAGAGAAGATATTCCCAGCACGATTTTTGATATTTTTATTGTCTGCATGATCATTTTGAGCATTGCAGTGACGTTTCTGGAGACCTTCGACGAGCTTGCGCCGTACAAAGCGGTTATGGATGCCATAGAACTTTTTACCATCCTGGTGTTTATGGTGGAGTATATCCTGCGCATTTGGACCAGTGAGTATCTGTACCCGGACTGCGGAAAAGGAGAGGCGGTCAATCGGTTCCTGTTTTCTTTTTATGGAATTGTGGATTTTCTGACGATCGTATCCTATTTTTCGGTGTTGTATTCCAACGGCGCGATCGTTCTGAGAATGATCCGGGTGGTGCGGATACTCAGGCTGTTTAAGGTGAATCAGAGTTTTGACGCGTTTAATGTGCTGGCAGAGGTTTTAAAGGAAAAACTCAACCAGATCATATCGTCCCTTTTCATGATCTTTATGCTGATGCTGGGGGCGTCCTTGTGTATGTACGGATTCGAGCATGAGGCTCAGCCGGAGGTGTTCGACAATGCGTTTTCCGGCATGTGGTGGGCAATGTCTACGGTGTTGACCGTGGGATATGGTGATATGTATCCCATTACGCTGGGCGGACGTGTGGCGGCAATTCTGATCGCACTTTTAGGCGTGTGTGTGGTGGCAATCCCCACCGGTGTGATCAGTGCGGGATTTGTAGAGTATTACGCAAGGCTGCGGACAGATGAGGTGAAGACCATTTTTGCGCCGGATGTCTGTGAGATGCTCCAAAAACAGGCGAGGGCGCGGAATATTTCGGTGAATACCTACATGGAGCGGATGATCCTGGAGCAGGAATGGCGGGAACTGGAAGGCGGGAGCCCGGAACGCGGAAGCCCGGAACGCGGAAGCCTGGAACGCGGGAATACGGAACATGAGAAAAAACGGGAAAATGCGGGACGCCGACCGGGTGCAAAACGAAAGAAAAAATAAAATATAAAAAACTATTGACTTTTCCGGAAGATACATGCTATTATTCAATAGTATGCCGCATAACTAGGTAGAAGTGTGTCCTGAAACAGTGAGAAGCTGTTCGGATACCACCAAAGTTAGCGAGTTTGGAACAGTGCACGGCGAAAAGCCGGCAGGTGTTCCGTGAAGGAGGTGCCTTAATATGTACGCAATTATTGCAACAGGCGGAAAGCAGTACAAGGTTTCTGAGGGTGATATCATCAAGGTTGAGAAGCTCGATGCAGAGGCTGGCAATACTGTTACTTTTGACCAGGTGATTGCAGTAAGTGACGGTTCCCTGAAGGTGGGCGATGCAGTTGCAAAGGCAAGTGTCAGCGCTACCGTTATGGAGCAGGGACGTGGCAAGAAGGTTATTGTATACAAGTACAAGAGAAAAACCGGCTACCACAAGAAGAATGGTCACAGACAAGCATACACTCAGGTGAAGATTGACAAGATCAATGCATAATTGAATGTTGCATCAATCTGATTGAAAGAAGCGGATTTGTAATGACCACGATTGAGATCGTGAAAGATCAAAAAGGCGCATACAGACAGATCATCTGTATGGGGCATGCGGGGTACGCAAAGCGGGGCGATGACATCGTCTGCGCGGCGATATCGGTGCTTGTGATCAGTGCCATGAATTCTTTGGAGGGATTGGCCGGAGAGAAGTTCACCGAGACTGTCAATGAGGAGACGGGCTTTATGAAGTTCGATTTCCCCGGAGAGAGACCCCTGCAGGAAAAGTCCGTATTTTTGCTGGATTCTCTGGTGTATTCGCTGGAGGCGCTCGGCAATGAGTACGGGAAGCAGTATTTACAAGTAAAGTTTAAGGAGGTGTAGACCATGTTGAATTTGAACCTTCAATTTTTCGCTCATAAAAAGGGAGTAGGTTCTACCAAGAACGGTAGAGATTCCGAGGCCAAGAGATTAGGCGCAAAGCGTGCTGACGGACAGTTCGTAAAGGCTGGCAACATTCTTTACAGACAGCGCGGAACCAAGATCCATCCCGGTGTAAATGTAGGGATCGGCGGGGATGATACCCTGTATGACCTGGTTGACGGTGTTCTTCGTTTCGAGAGAAAGGGCCGTGACAAGAAGCAGGCTTCCGTATATCCGGTAGAGCAATAAGATCTGACAGGGCTTCAAACCTACAGTGTTTGAAGCCCTTTTTGGTTTTTACATGGGAAAAGGAGTTTCAGATGTTTGCAGACAGAGCAAGAATCTATGTGCGGAGCGGCAAAGGCGGTGACGGTCATGTGTCATTCCGCCGGGAAAAATATGTACCGAACGGGGGACCGGACGGCGGAGACGGTGGACGCGGAGGCGACGTTATTTTTGAGGTCGATGAGGGGTTAAACACCTTGATCGATTTCAGACACGTGCGGAAATATAAGGCTGTAGACGGGGAAGAAGGCGGCAAGAAGAACTGCCGCGGCAAGGATGGCAGTGATATCGTGATCAAAGTTCCGGAGGGAACCGTGATCAAAGAAGCCGAGAGCGGTCAGGTGATCGTCGATATGTCAGGGGCGAACAGACATGTAGTGCTGTTGAAAGGCGGACGCGGCGGAAACGGCAATCAACATTACGCTACCAGTACCATGCAGGCACCGAAATACGCACAGCCCGGGCAGCCGGCCAAAGAATTGGAACTGATCCTGGAATTAAAGGTAATCGCGGATGTGGGACTGGTTGGATTCCCCAATGTGGGAAAATCTACCTTTTTATCCCGCGTGACCAATGCGAAACCGAAGATTGCCAATTACCATTTTACAACCCTGAATCCTAATCTGGGCGTGGTGGATCTGGAAGGAACCGGCGGATTTGTGATCGCGGATATTCCGGGATTGATCGAAGGAGCGTCGGAAGGGATCGGATTGGGCCATGAGTTCCTGCGTCATATTGAACGCACCAAGGTGATCATTCATATTGTGGATGCTGCCGGTACGGAGGGACGGGATCCGATCGCGGATATCTATGCCATTAACAAAGAACTGGAGGCTTATAATCCCGAGATCGCAGGGCGCCCGCAGGTGATCGCAGCCAACAAGATTGATGCCATTTATCAGGATGGTGAAGACCCTATCGCAAAGATCAAAGCGGAATTTGAACCGAAGGGCATTCAGGTTTTCCCCATCTCTGCGGTGACCGGAGAAGGAGTGAAACCGTTGCTGTATCGCGTAAATGAGATGCTTTCGGAAATCGGAGAGGAACCCACGGTATTTGAGCCGGAGTATTTTCCTGAATTGAAGTTTGTGGATTCGGATGAGCCGCATACTGTCAGGTATGACGAAGAAGAGGACGAATATGTGATTGAAGGCCCGCGGATTGAGAAAATGCTGGGATATACCAATCTGGAGAGCGAGAGGGGATTCCGCTTTTTCCAGAATTTCCTCAAGGATACCGGCATTTTAGACGAACTGGAGGCACTTGGTATTTCAGAGGGAGATACGGTGCGGATGTACGGCCTGAAGTTTGATTATTATAAATAAGGGAGCAGATATGACAAGTAAGCAGAGAGCGTATTTAAAAAGCCTTGCCAGTAATCTGGATCCGGTATTTCAGATTGGAAAATCCAGTCTGACACCGGAGTTGACAGAAGCGGTGGGAGAATGTTTTAATAATAATGAATTGATCAAGGTTGCGGTTTTGAAAAACTGCCTGGATGATCCGAAAGCAATCGCGGAAGCGGTGGCAGAGCGTACCCATTCTCAGGTGGTCCAGGTGATCGGACGCAAGATCGTATTGTATAAGCCGGACAAGGATAAGCCTAAGATTGTACTTCCGAAATAAGCTTTGTGGGAGGCGGCTATGAGCAAGATCGGTATCATGGGCGGAACGTTTAATCCGATCCATATCGGACATCTGATGTTGGCAGAGTATGCGAGAGAAGAAATGGGACTGGACGAAGTCTGGTTCATTCCAACGGGAGTTTCTTATAGGAAGGCGGCTGCCGCAAGGGACGCAGGGATGCCTTCGGCCGGGGAACGTCTGGAAATGACCGCGCTGGCGCTGGAAGGGAATCCACGGTTCCGGTGTCTGGATCTGGAGGTAAAGCGGGAAGGTGCTACCTACACCTGCGAAACATTGGAGGAATTGCGGGAGAATGATCCGGAAAATACGTATTTCTTTCTCTGCGGTGCGGACTGTCTTTATACGATTGAAACATGGCGAAGTCCGGAACGCATTTTTGCAAACTGTACGCTGGTGGCATCTGTCCGCGGAGATGCAGATCTGACCGATATGACCGATAAAAAGAAACAGTTGGAAGAAAAGTATCGGGCGCAGGGGGCTCAGATCGTACTGTTGCCTTTCCGAAATCTGGAATTGTCCTCAACGGATATCCGGAACAGGGTAAAAAAAGAAGAGAGCATCCGGTATATGGTGCCGGAAAATGTTCGTTTTTATATTGAAAAAAAGGGGTTTTACAGGGATGATCGATCTTAGGAAAATCAGAAAAGCAATGGAAAAAACCCTGGATCCGAAGCGATATGAACATACATTGGGGGTGGAGTTTACTGCCGCGGCGCTTGCCATGCGGTATGGTGTTTCCATTCAGAAGGCGCAGCTGGCCGGACTTTTACATGACTGTGCCAAATGTATGTCCGGGGATAAAATGATCGCGGTCTGTGAAAAATATCATGTGGATATCAGTGATATGGAGCGCAGAAATCCTTCGCTTTTGCACGCGAAGGCAGGATCTTATCTTGCAAAAGAAGAATACGATGTGGATGACAGAGACGTGATCTGCGCCATCTGGAATCATACCACCGGAAGGCCCGGAATGAGTCTTTTGGAGAAGATTGTTTTCGTGGCGGATTACATTGAGCCGGGGCGTAACAGAGCCGAGAATCTGGCTCAGATCAGAACATTGGCATTCAAGGATCTGGATGCGGCGGTCAGACAGATCCTTGAGGATACGCTGCGTTATCTGGAGACCAAAGGCGGCGAGATCGATCCCATGACCAGGGAAACCCTGGAGTATTACAGCAAATAGGAAAGGAAACCATATGGAAAATAGAGAGAAAAATGACAAGACGTTGCTCCAGCTGGCGGTTGAGGCAATGGAGGACAAAAAAGCGGAGGATATTCGGGCAATTGACATCAGCGAGGTGTCGGTGGTGGCGGATTATTTTCTGATCGGCGGCGGTACCAATCGCAGCCAGATCCAGGCGATCTGCGATAATGTGGAAGAGAAGCTGGGACGGGCCGGCTATCCCGTCAAACAGATCGAAGGCTATGACACGGCCAATTGGATCCTGATGGATTTCGGGGATCTGATCGTGCATATTTTTGATAAAGAAAATCGTCTGCTCTATGATCTGGAACGCTTGTGGAGAGACGGTAAGGAAGTGAATATTTAAAAAATAGGTAAGGGGTGTCGCGCCGGATTGGTGAGACACCCCTTTTTCTTTTGGGGAGATGTTATCTTGCAGACCCCTCATCGACCTTCATATAGAAAGTCAGCAGATAAAGTCCACAAAGTCCGACCAGAACGTATACAATACGTGAGATCCAGGACATATCCCCGAACAGGAAGGCGACCAGATCGAAACGGAAGAGTCCGATCAGTCCCCACACGATGGCACCTACGATAGCGATCGTCAGTGCTGTGTAGTCAAGATATTTATTTCCCATGTTTTCTCCCTCGCGTTTCTTTTTACATTTTGAAATTTATATTTGACGTACGATGATAGCATTTCCCGAATGAAGAAAAATATGTATGATGAAAAAAATGGAAAAGAAACCAAGAAATCCTCCGCTTTTTACGGAGGACTTCTTTTTTTAAAGATTATAGCTGCGATAGAGTCTGTTCAGATCCGATTTGTGTTGGAGCATGATCTCGATTTTTTTACAAAGATCCCTGCGGACGTCCGGTCCGAATTTCATAATATATTTCGATTCCACTGTGGGCGTGCAGGAGAGGATCGGAGTTCTGGCCTCGTCCAATATGGAGATCATTTCATAGGTATTGTCGATCTCTTCGCGGATAATGCCCTCCATTTTATAATATCTGGGATCGCCCTGCTCTTCGATGGCAAGCGTCTGATCTTCCACGCCGGCACTTTTGTCGGTCCGATCCAAAATGGACTGAAAATGAATGACATTATTGGCGTTGATCATAATGCATTTGTACATGCGCAGCTTCAACTTTAATTCCTGCAGGTCAAAAGCGTAATCTCCGATATCCGTTGCCTGCAGCAGTTCATCGATCATGGCGATTGCTTTATCCAGCGGCTTCTTGGCATATTCCAGATTCTGCCAGAGCATCCATCGCGCGGATTCCCCGGCGCACCATACGGTTGCCTGCATATCATTCAGCCGGTCGGCATCGGCCTCAGTTCTTGCCTGGAATTGGAAATCTCTGTAATAAGCTTTTTCTTCCGGAAGCAATTCCTCCGGAAATACCACAAGCGGTCTGGTGAGCCAGCGCTGCTGTATGGTGCCGAGATTTAAAATATGACCGCCGCGGTTCAAGTATGCCAGTCTGTCTTCTGCGTAACTGATCTGTTCCCAGATATTTACGAGATTATCGGCATATTTTGCACCGATCAAAGCAGCTGCGGCCTCTTTCAGGCATGCATATTTGCTGGTCACGGTTTTCTGAAGCCTGCCTTTGCAGGCGCGGATCACTTCGAAATATTCCTTTGTTTTGGCGGATGAGAGCCAGTAGTAAACATTTCCCGTCTCATCATCCAAAGTATCCTGCATCATGTTCACAAAACGGACGGTCAGGGGAATTCCCGCAAGAGCGGTAGTGCCGTCATAAGATCTGACCGCATCGCTGTGAACTTCCCTAGTGCCGCATTTTCTCTGATGGGTATACATACCGCAGAACTGTCCGGGCTTCAGGCGTGCTGCCACGGCGGAAAGCTCTGTGGGCACAAAATTTCTATGATATCCTACCTCGGCATCGACGCCAACCTCTTTGGCAGCATCCTGGATCACACTCAGAAAGTGAACGGCACGGTCGGCCACAGACAAATGCTTGCAGCTTGCCGGCCCGTTGGCACCGGGATACAGACGCTCGCTCCAACAGATGCCGCTGCCGGAGTCGTTTGTGAGAAACTCAAAATATTCAATCGGTACAATACTGCATAATTTATGAATGCATTCCCTGTAAAGTTCCACAACTTCCGGATTGTCCGTGCAGGGAGCGTAGTATTCATGACGGGATCGTCTGGGCTGGTCACATCTGGGACCGCGCCAGGCGGGATGGCTGCGATAAACCTCCTCGGGCAGCCATGCAGGTTCGCAGCCTACGTAGACGGCCTTTAAACCATATTCTTTTAGAATTTCTGCCCTTTTTACAAATGTATCAAAGTTTCTTGCCGCATAATCCTCGGGCAGAAATTCTTTTAATTTTTCGGGAACCACGATCTTAAAGAGAGCGCTCTGCAGCATGCTCCAGTTGGAATACGGATCCCTGCGGTCTCTGTCCCATTGCCACATGCTGGGCTCCACCTGGCTGATCACCATATGTGTAAAACCGTTTTCGGACGCAAATTTCGCCACATCTCTGTATTCTTCAAGGCTGTCTGTCCGACAGTTCAAAAAAATCTTGCGCATAAAATCCCCCTCATGTCGTACTGATCAGATTGTTTGGTACAATACCCAAATATATGTTAATAGTAGCGTTTTTGTACTGCTTTGTCAATTCTTGTATCCCAAATGGAAATATGATAGAATATGATGAGATTTCTAAAGTCGGAAAATCAAAATACAGAAAGTGTAGAGTTAATGATCTTGGAACAAATAAGAAAAATAAAAAATATATCCGATCGACAAATGCTGTGTGTATTACTGATCTTTGGCTTTATATTCGGTGGATTTGCTTATGGCGTACATCTTGATCAGGATGCCGAGCAGCTGATCCTTTATTCCAATGTCAAAGGATACTTACAACATTTTCGATTGGAACATACCGGATTATATGCAGATTTAGATCATGCCGGTGTGATAGGCATAGAAGAGAATATAGATAAGTATAATGGGATGGCGATTTATTATCCCATGTTTTTTGTCTTTTATTTGAATCAAAAGTCTCCCTATATCGGCAACATAATTTGGCAGGCATATATCTATTTGTTATGTATGGGTGGACTGACAGCGCTTTTTTATCTGCTTCGGGATATTTTTCCAGACAGAAGAGTGGCGGTGTTCGGAACACTTCTGTATTATTTCTCGCCAAGGATGTTTGCTGAAAGCCATTACAATAATAAGGACATGATCCTGTTATCTCTTACGTTGGGAATCCTGTTTTTCGGAAGAAAACTGTATCAGGAGGTTCGCTGGAAATGGGTGATCCTGTTTGCAGTGATCGGTAGTTTTGCCACAAACGCAAAGATCATAGGTGCATTTATTTGGGGGATGATCGGGATTTATGTTCTGATCATGCTGATCATTGATCGTAGGTTTCATTGGGAAACAGCAGTAAAAATGATACTTTGTATTGGTTTGTGGTTTGCGGTATACCGAATCATCACACCTGCGAGCGCATCCGGGGTGATCGAATTTTGGAAATATCTGATCGATAGTGCCAAAAATTTCTGGTGGAATGATTATGTACTCTTCAGAGGGCAATTATATAACAAAACCACGACAGGTATGTCAAGGGCTTATCTGCCGACCATTATCTTGCTTACAACGCCGATCGGTATTCTTGGTCTGACGATACTTGGCGGGATTGACATGGTTGTTAAAATAGCGGGTAATCCCCGGGAAGCGGCGGGAACGACGGGGTATGTTGCCACAAGTATAATGGCTTGTCTTATCCCTGTAATATATGCAGTGTGGAACAGGACACCGGACTATAACGGATGGAGGCATTTTTATTTCTTTTATGCCGCGATCCTGCTTGGGGCAGCGCAGGGCATCTCCTTTATACTGCAACAAGGGAAAAAACAGAAAGCAGCTGTTTTTCTTATGGGAGGATATTGCCTGCTGCTAGCAGGAAGTGTTTTGGGGAATCATCCCTACGAATATGCATTTTACAACTGTCTTGCGGGGAAACAGGTGGAGACAAACTATGAACTTGACTATTGGGATATGGCGTTTAAACAGGCTTACGAGCGTATCCTGGATCGTACAGAAGGCAATGATATATCAGTGGGCACAATTTCCAATCCTGCCTATTGGGGCTTGGAGGCACAGCTGTATGCAATAAGGGGCAAACAGAGAATGCATATTTCACTTTGTGAAAACTGGAATGAGGCGGAATATCTGATCATTAACCCGACATATGCATATATGTATGCAGCATCAGACTATAACCGGATCAAACAGGAGTATAAAATAACGGATCAGATACAGTCATACGGAAATGTAATCTGTGAAATTTATCAAAAAGTACAATAAATTGAAAAGAAATGATTGACAAACGCTAGATTTTGGTATATCCTCTGAAAGAATAATTGTATACAATAATGCAATTATCAAATAGATACATGTGTGAAAAAACACATGCGTAGAGGAGGAAAAATTATGAAAAGATTCAACAAAGTAGTAAGTGCTGCTGTGGCGTCCGCAATGGTACTGGCTATGGCTGCATGCGGCGGTAATGCTACCGACGGCAGTCAGGCAGCTTCCAGCGCAGCAAACAGCAATGCGGCAGCAAGCAGTGAAGCAACAGGCAATACCGGTGCAGATCAGACAACCGGTACATCCGCAGGTACATTTGTGATCGGCGGTATCGGACCTCTGACCGGCGGCGCTGCAATTTACGGTAACGCAGCAATGAACGGCGCACAGATCGCAGTGGATGAGATCAATGCAGCAGGCGGTATTAACGGCGCACAGATCAAGTTTTTGAAAGAGGATGACCAGCACGATCCGGAGAAGTCCGTAAATGCTTATAACTCTCTGAAGGACCAGGGCATGCAGATCCTGATGGGTACCGTTACTTCCACTCCTTGCGTGGCAGTAGCAGACAAGGCTTTTGCTGACGGTATGTTTGTGCTTACCCCGTCTGCATCTTCCACTGATGTTATTGTAAACGATAATGTATTCCAGGTATGCTTTACCGATCCTAACCAGGGTGCAAAGTCCGCAGAGTATATTTCTGACAAGAAGCTTGCAACCAAGATCGGCATCATTTATGACAGCTCCGATGTTTATTCTTCCGGTATCAAGGATACTTTTGTAAAGCAGGCACCTGAAAAAGGACTTGCAATCGTGGCAGAGGAAGCATTTACCGCAGATTCCAAGACCGATTTCTCCACGCAGCTGCAGAAGTGCCAGTCTGCAGGCGCAGAGCTGGTATTTATGCCTTTCTACTATACCGAGGCTTCCATCGTTCTGACCCAGGCGAACAACATGGGTTATGCACCGATCTTCTTTGGTGTGGACGGTATGGACGGTATCCTGAGCGCTGAGAACTTTGATACCAAGCTGGCGGAGGGGCTTTACATGCTGACTCCTTTTGCAGCAGATGCAAAGGATGCTGCAACGGTTAAGTTTGTAGATGCTTACCAGAAGAACTATGGCGAGACACCCATCCAGTTCGCAGCAGATGCTTATGATGCAATTTATATCATCAAGGCTGCAATCGAGCAGGCAAATGTGACTCCTGATCAGAGCATCAAAGAGATCGGCGATGCATTAACAAGCACAATCACTACCATCAAGTATGACGGTATTACCGGTTCCGATATGACATGGGCTGCATCCGGTGAGGTTTCCAAGGCTCCCATGGCTATCATCATCAAAGATGGCGCTTATGCATCCGTTGAGTAATTGGTGAATATGGTTTTTGTTTGCGAAAACATTGTATAAGGGTTGGCTGCAGACCGCAGGTATGGCGGACTGCAGCCTTTTCTTTTAGGTGTTGTATAAAGCCGGATTTTGTGGTAAAATAGTTGGGATTATTGGAAAGATGAGGGTACAACAATGAATTTTTTGATCTATCTGATAAACGGTATCGGCCTTGGCAGCGTTTATGCGATCATTGCGCTGGGCTATACGATGGTGTACGGTATCGCAAAAATGCTGAATTTTGCCCATGGTGATGTCATTATGATCGGCTGTTACACCGTGTTTCTTACCATGACCAGATACGGCATGAATCCGTATATTTCAGTGGCTTTGTCGGTGGTGGTATGCACATTGCTGGGCATTACCATCGAAAAGATTGCATATAAGCCGCTTAGACGTGCCACTTCTCTGGCTGTGCTGATCACGGCCATCGGCGTGAGTTATTTTCTGCAGAATGCGGCGCTTTTATTGTTCGGGGCAAATACGAAATCTTTCTCCAATGTGGTAAATGTACCCGGCATCACGCTGGCGGACGGAGCGTTAAAAATCTCCGGTACCACCATTGTGACAGTCGTGGTGTGTATTGTGATCATGCTGATTCTGACCTGGTTTATCAAGAATACCAAAGCCGGACAGGCTATGCTTGCGGTGTCTGAGGACAAGGATGCGGCGCAGCTTATGGGTGTGAATGTGAACGGAACGATTTCCCTTACCTTTGCCATCGGTTCCGGACTTGCGGCAATCGCGGGTGTGCTGTTTTGTTCCGCCTATCCGACTCTGACGCCTTATACCGGTTCTATGCCGGGGATCAAAGCTTTTACCGCAGCTGTATTTGGCGGTATCGGTTCCATTCCGGGCGCCTTTATCGGCGGTATCTTACTGGGCATCATAGAAATCCTGGGGCGTGCTTATATTTCTTCCCAGTTGTCGGATGCGATCGTTTTCGCGGTGCTGATCGTTGTTTTGCTCGTAAAACCTACCGGAATTCTGGGCAAAAAGATTCACGAGAAAGTCTGAGGAGGGCATCATGGCAAAATTAAATTTGAAATCCATCAAAAAATCATCAAAAGATGCCTTTATTACTTACGCGCTTGTAATTTTGGTCTATATTGTAATGCAGATCCTGCTGAAGGGAGGGCATGTTTCCTCGCTGATCCAGGGGCTGTTGGTTCCGATGTGTGTCTATTCCCTGGTAGCGATCGGATTGAATCTCTGCGTAGGCTATCTGGGAGAACTCAGTCTGGGGCATGCCGGATTTATGTGTGTGGGCGCGTTTACAGGTGCTTTTGTCTCAAAAGCTTTGCGGGACAGCGTACAGAGCAACCTGCTGCTTTTTATGATTGCCCTGATTGCAGGGGTGGTCATGGCTTCCGTTTTTGGATTTTTGATCGCAGTGCCTGTTTTGCGATTGAAAGGTGATTATCTTGCCATTGTGACATTGGCCTTCGGAGAGATCATTAAGAATATTGTGAACGTATTGTATGTGGCGAGGGATGACAACGGATATCATTTTGCTTTTTCCGATACGAAGAAAATGAATTTTGATGACAGCAACGGTATCTGGCTGATCAATGGGGCAAAGGGAATCAACAGAATTCCCAACCTTTCCAATTTTACGATCGGTATCGTGTTGATCCTGATCGCTCTGATCATTGTGTACAATCTGGTCAATTCCCGGAGCGGCCGGGCGATCATGGCGATCCGCGACAACCATATCGCGGCGGATTCTGTGGGAATCAATATTACAAAGTATAAGCTGATGGCATTTACAATCTCGGCGGCAATTGCCGGAGCCGGCGGTGTGCTCTATGCCCATAATCTTTCTACAGTTACGGCAACGCCTACGAATTTCGGCTATAACATGTCCATTATGATCCTGGTGTTCGTTGTGCTGGGCGGCATGGGCAGTCTGCGAGGCTCCGTGATTGCTGCGGTATTATTGACTCTGTTGCCCGAAGTGCTCAGAGGCCTGAAAGATTATCGTATGCTTATTTATTCTATTGTTTTGATCGTGATGATGCTGTTCAACTGGGCGCCGAAGAGTATTGAAATGAGAAAGCGTCTGGCAGAGAAGTTTGTAAAGAAAAATCCGACGAAGGAGGAGGCTTAAGCAATGGATGCGACGGCTATGTTAGAAGTAAAAGACTTAGGAATCTCCTTTGGCGGTCTGAGGGCGGTGGATGATTTCCATATTTCCATCAAAAAGGGACAATTATATGGCTTGATCGGTCCCAATGGCGCGGGAAAGACGACTGTATTTAATCTTTTGACCGGTGTCTATGTTCCGGATAGCGGCAGTATCCGGCTTGACGGTATGGACATTACCGGAAAAAAGACTATGGAGATCAATAAGGCAGGGATAGCGAGAACATTTCAGAATATCCGCCTGTTTAAGGATCAGAGTGTATTGGATAATGTAAAGATCGGTCTGCACAATCAGATGCAGTATTCTACACTTACGGGCATTTTAAGGCTTCCCAAGTATTATAAGGTGGAGCAGGAAATGAATGATCGTGCGATGGATCTTTTAAAGGTATTTGATCTGGATGGGGAGGCTGAATTTTTATCTTCCAATCTGCCTTATGGAAAGCAGAGAAAATTAGAGATTGCCAGAGCGCTTGCCACCAATCCGAAGCTGTTGCTCCTGGATGAGCCGGCGGCAGGAATGAATCCCAATGAAACCAAGGAATTGATGGATACCATTCATTTTGTACGGGATGAGTTTAAAATGACGGTTCTGTTGATCGAGCATGATATGAAGCTGGTTTCCGGAATCTGCGAGGAACTGACAGTGCTTAATTTCGGACAGGTGCTGGCCCAGGGCAAGACTGCAGACGTCCTAAATGACCCTCAGGTGATCAAGGCATATCTGGGAGAGTAGGAGGAAGAGAAAATGGCAATGCTTGAAGTGAAGGATATTCAGGTCGCATATGGCGTGATCCTTGCGATCAAGGGAGTGTCTTTTCATGTAGATAAAGGTGAGGTAATCGCATTGATCGGAGCCAACGGCGCCGGGAAAACCACAATTTTACATACCGTTTCCGGCCTGATCGCTCCCAAGAGCGGCAGCGTGATCTTCGAGGGAAAAGACATTACAAAGATTCCCGGTCATAAGATCGTGTCCATGGGAATGGCGCATGTTCCAGAGGGAAGAAGAGTGTTTGCGCAGCTTACCGTGCTGCAGAATCTGAAAATGGGAGCTTATACCCGCAAGGATAAAGAGGAGATCCAGCAGACGCTGGAGATGGTCTTTGAACGCTTTCCCCGTCTGAAGGAACGCCAGAATCAGCTGGCGGGGACCCTGAGCGGCGGAGAACAGCAGATGCTTGCCATGGGACGTGCCTTGATGAGTCATCCAAGCATTATTCTGATGGATGAGCCCTCCATGGGACTTTCTCCTATCTTTGTAAACGAGATCTTTGATATCATACAGCAGGTCAGCAAGAGCGGCACTACCGTACTTTTGGTGGAGCAGAACGCAAAGAAAGCGCTTTCCATTGCAGACCGGGCGTACGTATTGGAGACCGGAAAGATTGTTCTGGAAGGGAAAGCTTCGGATCTGTTGGAGAACGATGCAATTAAGAAGGCATATCTTGGGGAATAAATGATAGAAAAATTTCAGGGGGTGAAGGCATGGACAAAAAAATTGTGATCACCATAGCAAGACAGTATGGAAGCGGTGGAAAAACAATCGGAAAGATGTTGGCCGAGCGGATGCAGGTGCCTTTTTACGACAAAGAGCTGATGCGGATGGCAAGCGATGAGAGCGGAATCAGTGAAGGCCTGTTTGCCGGCGCGGATGAAAAGGTCAAAAATTCATTGCTGATGAGCATTGTAAAGAATGTTTACAGTGGGGAACTGATCACGCCGGACAGTGATGATTTCACTTCCAGCGACAATCTTTTCAATTATCAGGCCAAGATCATCCGGGAGCTTGCGGAACAGCAGTCCTGTGTTATAATCGGCAGATGCGCGGATTATGTTTTGAAGGATTATGACAATGTACTCAGCGTTTTTGTGCATGCACCTCATGATTTTTGCGTGGAGCAGGCAGGAAAGAAGCACAGCCTGAACGAAAAAGAACTGGAAAAACTGATTGCCAAAACAGACAGACAGCGTGCCGGATATTATAAGTATCATACCGGCAGGGAATGGACGGATGCAAGAAACTATGACTTATGTCTGGATAGTTCCAAATTGGGTTTTGAACGCTGTGTGGATGAGATTCTGGCATATATAAATGTTCGTTTCGAACAGAATAAAGGCTGAGCAGGGGACAAGGAGGGCCAAAGAGAGTATGAGTACGACACCGTCAGAACAGGAAAGAGTTTTTCGGGAATGGATGCGGGCGCAGATTATGGAGAATGGCGTGCGCAAATATACGGACAATGTGATCATCTCATACAGTTATGCGCTGAGAACTGCATGCCACAAAATGGTTCCGCCGATTGCAGGAAATCTGTTTGGTGTCAGTGATCTGGCGGAATATGAGGCGCTATATAAAAGGATCATTACCGCAAAAGATTATGATGAAGTCAATCGTGAAAACGGAAACGGTACTTTTGGCGTTGCACTGAGATTATATCAGACCTTTCTGAAAGATGGAGGTATTGTAAATAATCCGGAAATTGAAAACGGTTTCTTTTCCAAGAATAATCGTACAGGTTACACCGAATTCAGAGGGAAAGAATCCAATTACGAAGAAGTGCCGATGAAGCCGTTGCAGATGATCTTTTACGGGGCACCCGGTACCGGAAAATCTTATCGTGTGAGTAAAATTTTGGAAGCAGAGTATCCTGATCCGATAGAGAGAAATAAGCATACCAGACGTATGATTTTTCATCCTACTTATAAATATGAGGATTTTGTGGGATCAATCAAACCCTTGATGTCTTTGGATAAACCCTTGGATTATGTTTATTCGGCAGGACCGTTTACCGCCTTGTTAAAGGATGCGTTTAACCATCCGGCAGAGAAGTATTATCTGATCATCGAGGAGATCAACCGCGGTGATTCGCCGGCTATCTTTGGGGATCTGTTCCAGCTTCTGGACAGGCAGGAGGACGGTAAGTCCCGCTATGTGATCATGAATGTGGATGTATCCAGCTTTATGGCAAGAGATCCGAATCTGAAGAGACTATTTAATGACGGAAAGATCTGGCTGCCTGCAAACTTTAACATCCTGGCTACGATGAATACAGCTGATGAAAATATTTTTGTATTGGACAGCGCGTTCAAACGTCGTTTTGCGCTGGAATATGTGCCTGTGGAATTTGAGTCGGTTCCGGACAAATGGAAAGAAGAATATCCCGTATTCGCAGGAGATACGCCTTTGCAGATGTTGTTTGCGGGATCTGAGTTGGAGGAACGGGCACAGGCACTGAACGCAAAGGGATTGCTGAAACGGGATTGGCCGACTTTTGCAAAGCTGGTCAATTATCTGATTGATATTGTGAACCTGCAAACGGTGGGAGCCAACAGTGACGCAATGCAGAAAATTGCTGAGAACAAAAAGCTGGGACCGTTCTTTGTGTCGGATGAAGACCTGATGCAGCCTGACAAATTTATCAATAAGGTTATTTTCTATTTAAAGCAGGATGTATTTACCTTTTCGGATCATTATATGATCTATTCGTTTGAGGAAATCTATCTCAAATATCTGGAGAATCATGGGGATATTTTCGAATTGCTGGTTTATAAACCGTAAGTGATATGGGAAAAAATGACCGGGAGAAGCAGGGCTTGTTTCTCCCGGTTGTTTTTTATGGATCATACATAATAGTCACTATCTATTTATAAAAGCGGAATACACCAAAAACTGTGCCGAGGATCTGGCAATCATCAACAATAATAGGATCCATGGAATCGTTTTCAGGCTGGAGCCGGACATGGCCGTTCTCCCGATAAAAAGTCTTGACCGTTGCGGAGTCATCGATCAGTGCAACTACGATAGAGCCGTTATTTGCAGTGTTGCAGGCATGTACAAAAACACGGTCGCCGCTGAAAATTCCGGCATTGATCATGGAGTCTCCGCGTACGTTCAAAATAAAGGATTCTCCCTTGGGGACCATATCAGCGGGAACCGGGAAGTAGTCCTGAATATTCTCCTCCGCAAGGATTGGCTGACCGGCAGCTACATTGCCGACAACAGGAATGCTGACCATCTCGGTACGAACCATCTGAAAGCTGTCATCACAGATTTCAATCGCACGCGGTTTCGTAGGATCCCGGCGGATGTAACCGTTCTTTTCCAGCGTTTCCAAATGCGAGTGCACGGAAGAAGTAGATCGAAGATTTACGGTTTCACAGATCTCGCGAACGGTAGGCGGATAGCCTTTCTTTAATATTTCATCTTTGATATAATTTAAGATTTCCTGTTGCTTTTGGGTAATCTTTCCCGGCATTATTTATTCCTCCTTTACGATCCGTTTTTCTTATTTTAACACAGCATTTTTTAAAAAGCAAACATATATTCCAAAAATATGTTCGATTTTTGTGTTGACAAAAGAAAATATGTTCGATATAATAGCAATCAGAACAGATGTTTGCGAACGAGTGTTCCGCAATATGGATGGAGGTATTTTTATGAATCATACAAAGAGGATTTATGATATGACAGACAGAGAACTGAGAGCGTATAAGAGAAAGCTTCGCAGACAGAGAGAGCAGCGGAAGAAACTGATATCAGCAATGGCTGCACTGCTATTTATGGTTATTTGCGTTTGCTCTTATCGCGGCATTACATCGAAAGCCAGCGATAACGCGCCGGTAGCTTATAAATATTATACAGATACAGTTGTAAAGGGCGGAGAAACCTTATGGTCGATATCAGATCGCTATATTGACTATGATCAGTATAAATCTAAGCAGGCATATATTGATGAAGTCTGCTGCATCAATAACCTGTATGATGCGTCTGAAATCCGTGCAGGACAAAGGATCGTAGTTCCTTATTATTCAACAGAATTTGTAAGATAGGCGTACAGAGAGCTAATCAGGCCTTTCCTCGCGGAGTCTGATTGCCTTTGCAGCGCGTCTGCGGCCTTCCTGTTCGATGGCAGCATAATGTTTTCGAGTTGTATTTACATCTTTGTGTCCTAAAACATCAGCAACCAGATAAATATCTCCTGTCTCTTTGTAGAGATTGGTACCATAGGTGCTGCGTAGTTTGTGCGGTGTGATTTTCTTTATGGTGGTGACCCGGGATGCATATTTTTTGACCAGTTTTTCCACAGAACGTACGGCCATTCTGCGATTTTGAAGTGAAAGAAACAGTGCGTCTTCGTGTCCCTCGGAGGGGATAATATGCTCCCGTTCTTCCAGATAGTCCAACAGTGCGGTTTCAACTTCCTCCCCAAAGTAAATTACCGTTTCATAACCACCTTTGCGGCGTATTTTGATAGCCCCCTCATCAAAATTAATGTCATTTAAGTCAATTCCGACACATTCCGAAACACGGATTCCTGTTCCTAAGAGTAATGTCAGAAGCGCAACATCCCGCAGTTTTGTTTTTTTATGATATTCCAATTCTTTTTCAGTAAGTTTTGTACCGGCTTCTACCTGATCAAGAAGAATCGCGACCTCATTGGGTTCCAGGCGGATGATCTCTTTTTCGTGGCGTTTGGGAAGCGGTACCAGGGAAGCCGGATTCGTCTGGATCAATTCGTTTTGATAATAATAATTATAAAAGCTCCGCAGAGAAGACAGTTTGCGAGCTTTGCCCCGTTCATCATTTGTAATCTCCCGGTCTTCTTTGCGATAAAAGGTCAGATATTCCAGATATTCCTCGATATCAATACGGGTGATCCGATCCAGAAGGGAGATTGGGTAGGATTCAATTTCCATCTTGGAACAAACAGCGTTCTTTTCGTGAAGAAATTCAAAAAAAAGGCGTATATCATAAGCATAAGCAAGCCTTGTTCGGGTGGAAGTGTATTCCTCTATGCCGCGAAAAAACATTTTACAGAATTCGGGAAGCGTAGTAAGAACTTCCCGGAGTTTTAAAATATTATTCCTGTTTTGTTCATCATGATAATTGTTTTTATTCAGTACCGCCAAAGTTGTCTCCCCATCCTTTCATATTTCCGTTGCAGATCGCGGTGAACATTCTGTTCTTTACACCGGGAGCATCATTATTTATCTTTTTAAGGAGATTCTTTATATATTCCCGTTTGGTATAACCGTCTACAGGACAGGGGCTTTTCACAACCGGGAGCTCATACTTATTTACAAAACCGATGACATCTGCCTCATTTACATAGATCAAAGGCCGGATCACTTTTAAATCGGTTCTGTCCAGGTAGGTGACAGGAGAGAAGGTGTGAAACCGTCCTTCGTAGACCAAAGACATCATCATCGTCTCGACAACATCGTCTTTATGATGTGCATATGCCACTTTGTTGCAACTGGCATCCTTGATTGCCTGATTCAATGCTCCTTTTCTCATTTTGGCGCAGAGAGAGCAGGGGCTGCTTTCTTTCCGTTCCTCAAAAACGATCTGTGCGATATCTGTTTTGACAATCGTATAGGGTACACTCAATTCTTCGCATAGACTACCGATGCGGGAAAGATCCAGATTTTGGAATCCCAAATCCACCGTTACAGCATGTATTTGAAATTTTTGTGGGTAAAAGCGCATTAATCCATGCAATGCGTAGAGCAGCGTGAGACTGTCTTTGCCGCCAGATATACCAACAGCAATTTTATCGCCATCCTCTATCATATGGTAATCATCTACGGCCTTACGCACAAAGCTGTATAATTGTTGTATTTTCACAAATAAACCCTCGTATGTCTTTCCTTTAATGGATGATTCTTATTTTCATAATTTTACTCCTTTTTTATGATAGATACAACCAAAAATACTTGTGATATATAGAAAATTGTTGTATGATAAAAATAATGGGATATTTAGGCTTTGGAGGATGTAAAACATTATGAAACTGCATTTAAATAATAGATATGTACGCTGGGGAATAACTGCATTTTGTGTGGTTGCGGCAAGCATTTTATTTTATTATCTGATGTTTCATGGCGCAAATATAAAGGAAGGATTCAGCAGAATTGTCAATATTTTGATGCCTGTTATTTATGGATTTGTGATTGCATATGTCCTAACTCCGGCTATGAATCAATTGGAATATCGTTTTATAAAACCTCTTACGGGAAAAATTCCCATGAAGACTGAAAAAAGACGTCGCTCGCTTACCAGAGGAGTCAGCGTGCTGATCACAATGTTTTTTTTCTTTGTTGTTATATATGTATTGATCTCTATGTTTGTTTCCCAGATCGTGCCCAGTATAACAAATCTGGTATCAAATTATGATACCTATATTGAAAATGCAACGAATGTGATCAACAAGCTGTTGGAGGATAATCCTGACGTAGGAAATTATCTCATTAAGCTTGTAAATCAGTATTCAGGTAATTTTGAAGATTGGTTAAACGATAAATTATTGTCCATTTCAACCGGTGGCGAAATCTTAAAGAAGATATCTCTTGGGGTTTATAATGTGATCAGCGTGTTGTTGGACTGGATCATCGGTATTATCATTTCGATTTATTTATTGACCAGTAAAGAAAAGTTTGCAGGTCAGGCAAAGAAAATGTTGTATGCTTTTTTAGATCGCGAAACTGCGAATTCTATCATCCAAACCTCTCGGTTTACGCATAAAACTTTTGTCGGATTCTTCAGCGGCAAGGTGATCGATTCGGTAATCATAGGATTACTTTGTTTTATCGGCACCACCTTGATGAATACCCCATATGCTGCGTTGGTCAGTGTGATCATTGGAGTGACGAATATTATTCCTTTCTTTGGACCTGCAATCGGTGCAGTGCCGACAGCGATCCTGATCTTTTTGGTGGATCCCATGCATCCGTTAACGACGCTATACTTTGTTATTTTTATTATTGTTTTACAGCAGTTTGACGGCAATATTCTGGGACCTAAAATTTTGGGAGAATCTACCGGTCTTACTGGATTCTGGGTTATTTTTGCGATCACTTTATTTGGCGGAGCGTTTGGGGTCTTGGGATTAATTGTCGGTGTTCCTATTTTTGCTGTTATTTATGCAGGAATCCGTCATTGGATCAATCATTCTCTTCAGAAGAAGAATCTACCGACAGAAACCAAGAAATATATGACAGTTGCATCAATTGAAGAAGATGGATTTACTGAATTTGTGCCTGAATATCAGCAAAAGATCGATCTGCAGAGGCAGGAGAAAGCGCGTGCAAAAAAAGGACGTGAGAAAAAGGAAAAATAAGGAATTACTGTTATATTTTATCTAATGCCTGAATTGACTGCAGATATTATAATGAGAGTGTATAAGGCAGCTGCGATTTCTGACCCGAAGAGGAATCATATATGTATATTCACATAAAGAATTTTTTAGATAGGTTGATTGCTCTTTTTGCACTGGTAATATTAATGCCTTTGTTTGTGATCTTAATGATCGCCATAAAACTTGACTCTGAGGGGCCTGCTTTTTTCAGACAGAAACGAGTGGGAATCCATAAAATCCCTTTTTATATTTTAAAATTTCGTACGATGCGTATCGATACACCACAAGATATTCCCACACATTTATTGTATCATGCTGAAGATTATATCACAAAAGTCGGAAGATTTTTAAGGAGAACCAGCCTGGACGAGCTGCCGCAGCTTATCAATATTGTAAAAGGGGACATGGCGATCGTAGGACCGCGACCGGCATTGTGGAATCAGCAGGATCTGATCTATGAGCGGGATAAATACGGAGCCAATGATGTGCGTCCGGGATTGACCGGGTGGGCACAGGTGAACGGCAGGGATGTGCTGGATATTCACGTAAAAGCCAGATATGATGGCGAGTATGTTAAGAAAATCGGTCCGCTTATGGATTGCAAGTGCTTTTTGCTCAGTTTTCTCAAGGTCTTAAGAGAAGACGGCGTCATGGAGGGTAGAGCCACGTATGCGGAATCGGAAAGAAATGCAGCAAAATCCGCTCAACATATTGATACTGGGAAAAAATAGCTACCTGGGTGTCAGTACAGATCGATATCTACAGGAATATAACAAATCCATGGGAAAAGTATTTTATCATATCGATCGGCTTTCTCAACGCGGTGATGCCTGGAAAAATTATGATTTCTCCGGGTATGATGCGGTGATCTGCATGACAGGTATTGCCCATGTTGACTTGGGACGGATTACAACGAAGCAAAGGCAACTGTATTACAGAATTAATTGTAATCTTGCGGTTGAAGCTGCGCGGAAAGCCCGAAAAGAAGGTGTGCGTCAGTTTATCTATATGAGCAGCGTACTTGTACATGGGGACGGCGCAAGGGTTGGTAAATCAAAGCACATTTCGGCGGATACACCGGAGAGGCCATCCAATTATTACGGAAGCAGTAAATTGAAGGCGGAACGGAAGCTCGTAAAACTGGCAACGGAAGATTTTCAAATAGCGATTGTAAGAGCTCCTATGGTTTACGGAGCATACAGCAAGGGAAATTTTCCGATTTTAAGGAAAATTGCGGAACATATTTTGATTTTTCCCACAATTCCCAATCAACGCAGTATGATCTATGTCGAGAATCTTGCGGAATTTCTGCGGATCTTGGCTGATAGCGGTGAGAGTGGAATCTTTTATCCTCAAAATTCGGAATATGTTGCAATTTACAACATGGTATGCGTTATTGCAAATGCTGCTGGAAAACGGATCATTCCCTGTGCGTGGCTGAATCCTTTGGTGAAACTGACTTCGTATGCTCCGGGCAAGATTGGCAAGGTGGTCAATAAAGCATTTGGATCCTTAACCATTGATCAGGCGTTAAGCAGAAGATCTTTTGACGGATATTGCAACGATTCACTGGAGGCAAGTATCAAAAAAATTTATCAGAACAGGTGAGAAAGCATATGAAAAAGAGCCTTTTATGGAAAAAAAATTGTATAATTTCAATATTGCTTATAATCTGGATGACCATAAATCCTGTTATGCAGCTTACGGTCTCTGCGGAGCCGGCAGATGATGCGGAAAATGTGGCGGACGCAGAGAATATAGAGGAACTGACCGATCAATTGCATTTAATGGCAACAGACCAGCCAATCCTTGCGCTTGTCTATCTGAATTCCCATATTTCCGTTTATGAACAGGCCAGCAGAGACAGCAATGAAGTCATCACAATTCCCTGCGGGCAGACGGTGATGATCGAAGATGCTGAATTCGAACAGAATTTGTCAGATGAAGGTTATCAGATGAGTCATCTCTGGTTCTATGTCAGCTTTTATGACCACAATGTAAAATATTGCGGGTATGTGGCAGCGGGAAATGTGGTTACGGCGGATGAACGTTTTCTAAACTGGAAGGAAGCAGTAGCGGAGGCTTTGGAAACGCAGTCTCCAAAGCCGTCAAAGGTTTTAGGAATATCAACCTTTTATGCGGATATTGAACAGTTCCCGGACAGTTATAAGCAGGCGTTGGTTGACCTGAAGGAAGAACATCCTCAGTGGGTTTTTGTACCAATGGAAACTGATATTGATTGGGATACCGCAATTGCAAATGAGATAGATTACGGAAAAAGTCTTGTGCACAAATCTCTTCCGATTTATTATAGGGAAGGGTCTTATGACGACAGCAGTTGGTATTTTGCTTCGGAAGCAGCTCTGCGCCTTTATATGGATCCGAGAAACAGCTTGAAAGAGAATGCTATTTTTCAGTTTGAACAGCTGACATACAATGAAAGTTATCATACAGAGGAGGCCCTGGAGTCATTTCTGTCCAATTCCTTTATGAACAGTGAACAGAATGCTCCGGGTACGGATATGACCTTTGCAAAGATCATCCAGGCTGTGGGCGAGGAAAAGAATGTAAGTCCTTATCATATGGCGGCCAGAATTTACCAGGAGCAGGGCAGGGATGGAACCTCGCCGCTGATCTCCGGTACTTATCCGGGGTATGAGGGGTATTATAATTACTTTAATGTAGGCGCAGTCGGAGAGTCTGATATTGAATATATCGAGAATGGTCTGTCCTACGCCAAAGATCATGATTGGCAGGGAGCATATTATTCTATCAGCGGCGGCGCAGATACAATATCCAGGAACTACATTAGCAGAGGACAGGATACCTTATATCTGCAAAAGTTCAATGTAACCACCAATTCAACTTTCAGCCATCAATATATGCAGAATATTTCCGCGCCTACGAACGAAGCTGCAAGTATGATGAAGCTGTATTCCGATGCCGATTCCATAGACAGTATGTTTGTGTTTAAGATTCCGGTATTTGAGAATATGCCGGAGGAGGCAAGTCCTGTGCCTGTTTCTTCCAGCAATATAGCCCTTGAGGTTCCTGACGGATATGATCCTGTGATCTACCTGGATGGCGTTGCCTGCGATGCAATTTCCCGAAATGGACTGTATATTGTCAGTGCCCCCGGGAAAACTATGACAAATGCAGTGGTTTACCAGTATAATGAAAGTGGTGTGCCTGTGGGAATGTATGTCTGGACACTGCAGTACACTGGCAGTTATTATCAGGTGACGGAACAGCCTGAGTTAAAAGATCTGCTCAGCTATCATGGATTTTCGATCCGGATCACCGGCAAGAGCGGAATTCGTTGTAAGACGGGAATCTCGCAGGAAGTAAAAGAACAACTGTTGGATGATGGAATTGACGGCTATAAGCTGAAGGAATACGGAACTCTTGTCATTCCTGAAAATATTCGTGCAAATTCACCACTTGTTAAGGGTGGAAACAAGGTATTGACTGCCATTTCTTATGGTAGAGATGATGACGGTAATTTGATAGATAAAATTTATGAAACTGTTGATGAAAGACAACGCTTTACGGCAGTTCTAGTTAATTTATCTGCCAAACAATATAAAACAGACTTTACTTTTAGGGGCTATATAGTCTTAGATAAAGATGGTACAGAAACAATAGTTTATGGACCTATTAGATCCCAAAGCATTTACACATTAGCACAACGAGCTTTGGATACTGGGAAATATGCAGAAGGTTCTTCCGCTTGGATATTTTTAAATCAGATAATCACAGATGCGCAATAAAGGAGACTGTCTATGAGCGAGATCAGTACACATAAATATGGGAGGTTATTTCCTGCTGGAGTTATTTTGGGTATGAGTGGAATTTTACTATTAGGAGGTTGCGCCTCTTTAGGAGGCAGCGCGGCAAGTGAATGGACACCGCCTGTGAAGCAGGAATCCTCTGAGCAGACTACCAGTTCTAAAAATTCGAAGAATCTGGACAGAGAAATCAGCTATGTTCAGGATAGTTTTAGCAAAGAAAATTATCTAAGTCTGGCAGAAAATTATGCTGAACTTGGTTTGGTACGCATGCAGAGAGATACCTTGGAACAAGGGTATCGCCTGTTCCCGGATGATGAATTTCTTAAAATATTACAGAATATTTATATAAATCTGTCAGAAGAAGAGGAAGCGGTCATCAGCGAAGCGGCAACCATGTACCAGAATATGGAGTTGGAGGAATATCTGGCCGAGGGAATTCATTTGGCGGAAGACAATACATGGTTTACCACTATGATGCCTAAGCTTTCCATAGGGTGCAGAAATTATTTTCAGGCAGAAAACGGTCAGAATAAGATGGCAATCACCGTGGGATACGATGAAGCTGCTGTAAAATATGTGCAGGTATGGTTTTATAGTACCCCCGAAAAAGTGCTTTATATGAGTTATTCCAATCAGCAGGCACAGGTTCTGAAGACAGATATTGTTGACGGAAAATATAATGGGGCATTTGAACTATGGACATTGAATGGTTCCGATGGAAGTATCACATATGAAAAAGGCAGTCTGACAGATGGAGAGGCTGCTTCCCAGGATCATACCGTCAGGTTTCATCAGGGGAAGGCAAAGAGCGATGTGTATGACTTGTGGAATCATAAATCAGAGCTGAAATACGTGGATCTGTCAGGAGAAAGCATAACAAAACGCTCTAAGGTGTCCCAGGTGGCTCCGAATCCGAACTATTTTGTATATGAGCCGATAGATACAGAAACGCTTCAGAAGGATGATCCGCAGGTTCGAATTTTTGACGGGCAGATACAATATCTCTCCGAAAAAGGATGGGTAAGTCTCGGAACGATTGACGAATATATGGCAGATGATCCGTTTGTAACTTATGCGGAAGGAAAAAAAGCGGATGATGCCCGCGTACCTGCTGAGCGGGAAAAAGAGCCTGAGCTTAAAACAGCGGAAACAAGCACGCAGACAACGACAACAACTGCGACAACAACTACTACAACGAACAATACGACGACCTCACAAACTACGACCAGACCGGCCTCTTCGTCCTCGACAACCGGCACTGTTTCTACGCCTCAGCCGGCTACTGTTCGGGAAGTTCCGGTGTATGATAATGATGACGATGATGACGATGATGACGATGACGATAATTCCTCATCGTTTGTTCCTGCATCTTCCAATAATGACAATAATAGCAGTAATACTGATAATAGTGATAATGTAGAAAATAGCCAGTCTGACGACAATAGCGATAGTAATGCGGATAATAATGATAGTAATAATGATGGTAATGGCGAAGGCGGTCAAGAAGAAAATAATGATAATTCTTCTGAGGAACCCGAACTAGATGCTAACGATTGGACAGACGATGATTTGGCATAGGTTGATATGTTTTAATTAATAATTATATCAAGTTTGAGGAAACAAAATGCATGCTCTGCAGGAAAAAGAATTTCGTCATGGCAATCGAAAAGTTTTACTGGTTGCTTCGGTAGCCTCCATGATCTGTCAATTCAATAGGAATAATATCCGGATCTTAACGGATATGGGATATGATGTGGAAGTTGCCTGCAATTTTCGCGAAGGTAATACCTGCCCGGACTTCGAGATAAGAAAATTGAAACAATATCTTGATGCACATAAAATTCGTTATTATCAAATTGATTTTTTGCGAAAACCGACGCGCATTGCCGGTTTCCTGAAGGCATTTCGCCAGCTGTATGCTCTATGTCAGGATACAAGATATCAATTTATTCATTGCCATAGCCCAATTGGCAGTGTAGCTGCACGCCTTGTCGCACATAAGCTGAATATTCCCGTAGCATACACCGCGCACGGATTTCATTTTTTTGACGGTGCGCCGCTGCACAATTGGTTGATCTATTATCCTTTGGAATATTTTCTTTCTAATTGGACCAAAGTATTGATCACGATCACGGATGAGGATTTTAAACGGGTCAATCATAAGTTCCGCGCTCAATATATTGTTCGTACACATGGAATAGGGATAGATGTGAAAGATTATATTTTAGATGAAAAACAGCGGAGTTCAACACGGGAAAGGATTCGGGCCGAACTTGGTTTAGCAGAATCGGATAAAATGCTTTTATCTGTAGGTGAGTTGATCAACAGAAAAAATCATAGATTGATCATAGAGGCATTACGGCAAATGAATTGTCCCCATTTAAAATATTACATATGCGGTATTGGGGATAATCTTGATTTTTACAAAAAATTAGTTAAAAAATGTGGCATGGAGCAACAGGTTTTCTTCCTGGGATTCAGAAATGATATAAGAGATCTGTGTGCTTCATGCGATTTGTTTGTTTTCCCGTCAAGGCAGGAGGGAATGCCGGTTGCGCTGATGGAAGCGATGGCGTCTGGAGCGCCTGTTCTATGTTCCGATGTCAGAGGCAACAGGGAGTTGATCAGAGACCCGGATCGCAGATTTCCGACTACGGATCTGAATTGTATTATCAATAAACTGGTAAAGTGGGAAAACGGAGAATTGAACTGCTTTTCATCGAAGGACAGAAGAAATTTACGGCCGTATGATATCAGATCTGTCGAAAAAGAAATACGTGATGCTTATCAAAAAATGGAGCAGTAATCATAGATGAAGATTTTAACGGTACTCATACCGGCTTATAATATAGAAAAATATGTAGATCGCGTTTTGCATTCGGTATTATTGCCGGAAGTTGAGAAAACTGTTGAGGTATTATTGATCAATGACGGAAGTACGGACCGCACGGGTGAACGGGCAGAGCGTTATCGGACGGATCATCCTAACTTCAGAGTGATCACACAGAAAAACGGTGGTCACGGTTCGGCAGTCAACAGAGGGTTACAGGAGGCTTCTGGAAAATATATCAAGATTTTGGATGGCGACGATATTTTTGCAAGAGAAGCCTACCTTTCTATGATAACACAGTTATCTAAAGTAGAGGCCGATCTGATCCTTACCCCATATTACAAAATCGATGTAACGTCAAAAAGGAAACGTTTAATGTACTATCCGGGGATTGCAACTGACCAGATCTACCTGTTTTCGGACCTTTCAGAAAAATTGGGAAGATTATATATGCAAGGGGTTGCATTCCGTACGGATATTTTTCGATGCAACCACATATATATGAGCGAAAATTGCTATTACGATGACTTTGAATTTACCTTTTTTCCCTTGCCATATATTAAAACGGTTTACTATATTGATCATCCGGTATACAGCTATTTCATTGGCCGATTGGATCAAAGCGTAAGTGCCCAAAAAGCATTTCAAAATTTAGATATGCTTGATCGGATATTAGAAGATTCGTTACACTTTTGGAGAGAAAGAGAGGGCGATACCTCCAAACTCTATCTTGTGAAAAAACGTAACATCAGCAGTCTGATGAATAATATTGCAAATGTTTATCTGCGCAATGCATTTGACGACGCAAAATACGATACTTTTCGTGAGGCCTGGTCGCGGCTGGAAGAAAGCTATCCAACGGAAACAAGTGAAACTATGAAATCTTTTCGTCATATTCGCATTGCGAAGGCAAACCGGGCAGCGTACTATGGTGTAGCATTGATTTTCAGAGCCTACAAAAAAATGGAAGGCATATTTCATTATGAGTAAAATGTGGTTGAGGATTCAGCGGCTTTATCAATATAAAGATCTGATCAAACAGCTGGTCCTGAAAGATATAAAATTAAAATACAGAAGAAGTGTATTGGGGTACATGTGGAGCGTCCTCAACCCGTTAATGGTGATGCTTGTCATGTATTTTGTCTTTTCCCATATGTTTCGGTTTGAGCTGGAAAATTATCCTGCCTATCTGATCATTGGTCAGGCATTGTTTACATTTATGACAGAAGGTACAAACCAGGCAATTGGTTCCATCGTGGGCAACGGAGCGCTGTTAAGAAAGGTTTATGTTCCCAAGTATGTATTCACCCTTTCTAAGATCACCAGTTCTTTGGTCAACCTGATGTTTTCTCTGCTCGCGATGTTTCTTGTTTTTGTGGTTTCGGGAGTCAGATTCTCTGCATCTATGTTTTTTATTCCGGTGGTTTTGATTGAAATATACCTGTTCAGCCTCGGATTGGGATTGTTCCTGGCGGCGGCATCTGTATTTTTCCGGGATATTCAGTACATTTACTCTGTGATCACAACCGCATGGATGTATCTGACACCAATTTTTTATCCGCTGAGCCAGCTGCCGGAGAATCTGCAAAATATCCTTACGAAATGGAATCCGATGTGCATCTACCTGATTCATTTCAGGACCTGTGTTCTGGATCGGAGATTGCCCGAATGGGATTATGTATTATATGGATTCGGAATCTCGTTTCTCTTCCTGCTTGCAGGTTCCTTGTATTTTATCAAAAAGCAGGATGAATTTATTTTATATGTATGATCAAAATGGATCCGGAGCGTAATATGAGTGATGAGAAAATTGTGATCGACGTAAAAGATCTGACCATTCGGTTTAACCGCGCGTCTCAACAGATAAACAATTTAAAAGAATATGTGATCAAAATGCTGAAACATGAGCTGATGTTTCAGGAGTTTCTGGCTCTGCAGGATATCAGCTTTCAGATACAAGCCGGAGAATCCTGGGGGATCATCGGAGCAAACGGTTCCGGAAAGTCAACTTTGCTGAAAACGATCAGCGGTATTCTGAAACCATACAAAGGATCAGTATATGTAAACGGAAAAGTTGCGCCGTTGATCGAGCTGGGAGCGGGATTTGACGGAGAAATGACGGCTAGGGAAAATGTGATCCTGAACGGGACGCTGATGGGATACTCCGAAAAATTCATGCTGGAAAAATTTGATGAAATCATAGAATTCTCGGAACTGCAGGAATTTTTGGATATGCCGATCAAAAATTATTCTTCCGGTATGGCTGCAAGACTGGGGTTTGCAGTTGCAACCATGGTGAAGCCGGATATTCTGATCTGCGACGAGGTATTGTCGGTGGGAGATTATAAGTTTCAGGAGAAATGTGAACAGCGCATGAAAGAGATGCTGGCAAACGGGACAACTTTGCTGTATGTTTCTCATTCGGTTCAGTCGGTGGAGAAGATATGTGATCATGTACTGTGGCTGGATCACGGACAGTTAAAAATGAGCGGCGTGGCACATGAGGTTTGCATGAGCTATATGGGGGATAGTTACAGAGATGGGTGAAAAAGAGATTAAGATTTTTGTGACACATACGGCAAACCGAAATACCTTGCGGATAACGGATAATCCGCTCCTGTATCACGTGATCGCCGGAAGTGATTTCCAGACCGAACCGGTTCCGGAAGGGATGTATTGTGATAATCGGGGGAAAAATATTTCGGCAAAAAATAAGTCATACTGTGAACTGACCACACAATATTGGGCGTGGAAGAATGTAGAGGCAGATTATTATGGATTCTGTCATTACCGCCGTTTTTTTTCCTTTAGCAATGAGAAATTACCCGAATCAGAATGGGGGACAATCGAGTATGACTATTTGGATGCGAAAGCGCAAAAGGAATTACAATTAAATGAAGCGGACATGTCTCGGTTCATCCAGAAATATGATTTTATAATTGCCAAATCGATCAATGTCAGACAATTGGGGGCCAGATCTGTTCGTGCGCACTATGAAAACGCCGCAGAACTGCATGTCCGGGATGTAGATATTCTTCTGGATGTCATCAGGGAAAAATATAATTTTTTATATGATACGGCCTTGCAGTACTTTAAAGGTCAAAAGTTTTATCCGTGCAATATGTATATTATGAAGCGGGAACTTTTTCAAAAATATTCAGAGCTTTTATTCGGCATTTTAGAGGAATTTGAAAAACGTGCGGACATGTCAGCATATTCAAGGGAGGGATATCGTACCCCTGGGCATTTGGGGGAGCGCCTCGCGGGTATTTATTATGAATATTTGATAAAAGAAAGCAAATATCGGTTAACAGAAGTTCAAATTGCACTCATCCATCATTCAGATGCGGTTCCGGAAATAAAAGCGGTACAGACGGGAAAAGATGTGCCGGTGGTATTGGCGGCAAATCAGAATTATGTCCCTATCCTGTATACCTGCGTTCAGTCGATCGTGGATCATGTATCTGATGAAAATAACTATAAAATTTATATTTTACATACGGATATTGATCAGGAAAGCCGCACGATATTCACAGATCGGCTGAATCGGGAAAATGTTGAATGTATTTTTATTAATATCACAACATATGTGTCAGGATATACGCTTCAGGCAAAACAGCATATTACCACAGAAACATTCTATCGTTTTCTCATCCTGGAAATATTAAAAGATTATTCAAAAGTAATCTATCTGGACAGTGACATGATCATCCGCAGAGATCTCGCAGATCTGTTCCAAATAGACATTGGGGATTGCCTGGTTGCCGCAACAAAAGATCCGGATTTCGCCGGACAATGCAATATGAAAAACTCCGAAATGCGGCAATATTGTCAAAATGTAATCGGTCTGAAGGATCCGTTTCTTTATTTTCAGGCGGGGGTTCTGCTGTTTCATGTAGCTGAATTCAATAAAGTCACTTCGACGCAGGCGCTTTTTGAGATGGCGGACACCGGAATTTATCGCTTTTCTGATCAGGACATTCTGAATATTGTATGCAAAGGCCGGGTATTCTATCTGGATATGGCATGGAATATGCTCTTTGACTGTGATCAATTTCGCTGGCACAATGTGATCAGGTATGCGCCCCATACCATTTTGGATGAATATGAGGAGGCACGTAAACACCCCTATATCATCCATTACGCCGGCTTTTTAAAGCCATGGATGAGACTTGGGGAAGATTTTGGATATGCTTTTTGGGAAACTGCCAGACGAACGCCTTTTTATGAAACAATATTATTAAACCCGGATATTTTTCATGGTTTTTCTTCCGAAAATATAAAGCACAAGACTTCTAAACCAACACATTTTGTTCTGACAAGAAAAATTTTAATGAAAATCTTTAAGCCGGGCAGCAAGATAAGAGCAAAACTCGGAAAAATATATTGGGATATTTACGGATAACTATATTATTTGGAAAAAGGAATTCAGCTTATGAAAGAATATGATTATTTAGTGGTGGGCGCAGGATTGTATGGGGCAACTTTCGCCAGGGAAGCCACAGATGCCGGCAAAAAAGTACTTGTGATCGATAAACGCAGTCACATTGCGGGCAATGTTTATACGGAAGAACAGGAACAGATCCATGTTCATGTCTATGGAGCCCATATTTTTCATACCAATAACACAGAGGTCTGGAATTATCTGCAGAGGTTTACTGTGTTCAACAGATTCACAAACAGCCCAGTGGCAAACTATAAGGGTGAGCTTTATTCTATGCCGTTTAATATGTATACGTTTAATAAGATGTGGGGAGTTGTGACCCCGCAAGAAGCAGCAGCCAGAATTGAAGAACAGAAACAGGCGGCCGGGATCACGGAACCGAATAATCTGGAGGAACAGGCGATTTCGCTGGTTGGCCGGGATATCTTTGAGAAGCTTGTTAAGGGGTATACGGAAAAGCAATGGGGACGGGACTGTAAGGATCTTCCTGCCTTCATCATAAAGAGATTGCCGGTGCGCTATACGTTTGATAACAATTATTTTAATGCTCTTTATCAGGGGATCCCTGTTGGCGGATATACCAAGATGGTAGCCAATATGTTGGATGGGATCGAGGTAAAATTGGGAGCAGACTATCTGAGCAGGAAAGAGGAATATGATGCATTGGCAGACAAGATCATTTATACCGGTCCCATTGATGCATACTTTGGGTATAAACTCGGATATCTGGAGTATCGTTCCGTACGTTTTGAAAATGAGACGTTGGACATTCCTAATTTTCAGGGAAATGCGGCGGTGAATTATACAGACCGTGAAACGCCCTGGACAAGGATCATCGAGCATAAATGGTTTGAATTTGGTAAAGATGCTGCCGGAAATGACTTGCCGAAAACGATCATCAGCCGGGAATATTCTTCAGAATGGAAGCCGGGAGATGAACCGTATTATCCGGTAAATGATGAAAAAAACGGCGCCTTGTATCAAAAATATAAGAATCTGGCTGACTCTGAGACAAACGTAAAATTTGGCGGTCGCCTCGGAGAATACAAATATTATGATATGGATGCGGTTATTGCATCCGCATTGGATCTTTGCAAAAAAGAGCTTGGGTAATATACCTTGCGGAAAGCCGTAATTTATGGTATTCTTAACCATAGATTACGGCTATTATAGTATAAAAAGAGAATGAAAATGAAAATGTAATGAAACGATAATACGAAAAGAAGATTGGTAGGGAAACATATGAAAGTTGTAATTTTGGCCGGTGGTCTTGGAACACGGATAGCAGAAGAGTCTCAGTTTAAACCAAAGCCTTTGATTGAGATCGGCGGGAAACCGATCCTTTGGCATATCATGAAAGAATATTCCTACTATGGATATCGTGATTTTGTTATCTGTGCCGGATATAAGCAGCAGTCTATCAAAGACTGGTTTGCGGATTATTTTTTACATAACAGTGATGTGACGTTTGACTTCACAAACGGCCGAAATGAGATGTCTATTCACGAAACACATTTGGAACCGTGGCGGGTAACGGTAGTGGATACCGGATACGGTACTATGACGGGCGGTCGAATCAAGCGCATTCAAAAATATATTGGTGATGAGACATTTATGCTGACTTATGGAGACGGTGTGTGTGATGTGGATATTGCAAAACTGGCAGAGTTCCACAAGTCACACGGCAAGATTGCGACTTTGACCGCAGTCATGCTGGAACAGCAGAAGGGAATCCTTAATATTGGCGGTGACAACGCAGTGAAATCATTCCGCGAGAAGCATCTGTCGGACAGCGCGCCGATCAATGCCGGTTACATGGTGTTGGAACCGCAGATTTTTAATCTGCTTCATGGAGATGATACCGTATTTGAGCGGGAGCCGATGGAAGAACTGGCGGCACGGGGAGAACTGATGTCCTACATGCATAGGGGATTCTGGCAGTGTATGGATAATATCAGAGAGAAAGAACAGCTTGAAAAATTGTGGGAAAACAACGCGGCCCCTTGGAAGAAGTGGGATTAGGTGTCTTGGAGGAAAGCGGAAATGGCTTTGTGGAAAAATGAGACGGAAGCGAGAGAACAGATCAAGCAGCTTGTGACGGAATATTATCATGATTTTAAAGAGAAAAAGGAAGCTTTTCAGCCGGGAGACCGGATCAGTTATGCTTCCCGGGTGTTCGATGCACGGGAGATGTGCGCACTGACGGATGCAATGCTTGATTTTTGGCTGACCACAGGACGGTTTGCGGAGGAATTTGAGCGGGAATTTGCAACCTGGCTCGGGGTAAGATGGGCACATCTGGTGAATAGCGGATCTTCAGCGAATCTGATCGCTTTTATGGTTCTGACAGCGCCGGAACTGGGAGATCGTCAGATCAAACCCGGTGATGAAGTCATTACGGTTACCTGCGGTTTCCCCACAACAGTGGCTCCTATTATACAGTATGGAGCCGTTCCTGTTTTTGTGGATGTGACGGTTCCCCAATACAATATTGACGTGACAAGGCTGGAGTCAGCGCTTTCCGCCAAGACAAAGGCTGTGATGATCGCTCATACGCTGGGGAATCCGTTTGATATTGCTGCAGTCAAGAAGTTTTGTGATGCACATAATCTATGGCTGGTGGAGGACAACTGTGATGCGCTGGGGTCTCGCTATACCGTAGATGGTCAGACAAAATATACAGGGACCTGGGGCGATATCGGCACCAGCAGCTTTTATCCGCCCCATCATATGACGATGGGAGAAGGTGGGTGCGTATATACCGATGATCCGATTTTGCATCGGCTGATTCTTTCTTACCGGGATTGGGGACGGGATTGTATCTGTCCGTCCGGGCGGGATAACTTCTGTGGGCATCGTTTCGACGGCCAATACGGCGAATTGCCGCAGGGGTATGATCATAAATATGTTTACAGTCATTTCGGATATAATCTGAAGGTTACGGATCTGCAGGCGGCGATCGGTGTGGAGCAGCTGAAGAAATTCCCTTCTTTTATCAAGAAGCGGCGTCATAACTGGGATCGTCTGCATCAGGCACTTGAGGCAGCGACAGATAAGCTGATCCTGCCGGAGCCGGCAGCGCACAGTGAACCTTCCTGGTTTGGGTTCCTGATCTCCGTACGGCAGGAGAGCGGTATTGATCGCAATCAACTGACGCGGTATCTGGAAGATCACAATATTCAGACCAGATTGCTTTTCTCCGGCAACCTAATCAAGCACCCCTGTTTTGATCAGATCAGGGGAACTGATGCCTACAGGGTGGTCGGTGATCTGACAAATACAGATTTTATCATGAAGAATTCATTCTGGATCGGGGTATATCCGGGGATGACGGATGAAATGATCGATTATATGGCGCAGAGTATTTTGCAAGTAATACAATAAATTATTGAGCAGGAGAGTATATAGAAAATGAGACAGCGCTTAGCAGATTATGTTGCGGATTTTCTGACTGACCATGGTGTAAAGGATTGTTTTATGGTGGTTGGTGGCGGTGCAATGCATTTAAACGATGCACTTGGGCATAAAGAGGGATTGCATTGTATTTATAATCACCATGAACAGGCATGTGCAATTGCAGCAGAAAGCTATGCGAGACTGGAGAATCGGATCGCTGCGGTATGTGTGACAACCGGTCCCGGAGGAACAAACGCAATTACCGGAGTAGTAGGTGGTTGGCTGGATTCTATTCCCATGTTTGTGATCAGCGGTCAGGTGCGGTATGATACCACTGCACGCTACACAGAACAATTTACAGAAGGTTTGAAGCTTCGGGCTGTGGGAGATCAGGAATATGATATCATAAAATCAGTTGAGCCAATGACCAAATATGCCGTTATGATCGAGGATCCCAAGGATATCCGATATGCCTTGGAAAAGGGATGGCATCTTGCGACAACCGGAAGACCCGGTCCCATCTGGATCGATATTCCCGTAAATTACCAGGGATGTTTTATTGAAACAGACGAATTGGCAGGATATTCCCCGGAGGAAGATGACAGAGAATTACCGCCGAAGGTTTCGAAAGATATTGTCAGCGAGGTTATTGAACTGTTATGTCAGGCAAAGCGACCTGTCATTTATGCCGGAGGGGGGATTCGGCTTTCCGGCGGATATACGGTTTTCAGAGAAGTGCTGGATCAGTTGAATGTACCGGTTGTAACTTATTGGAACAGTATTGATGTGATAGAAACAGATCATCCGCTTTATGTCGGCAGAGGCGGCAATATGGGAGATCGTCCCGGCAATTTTGCAGTACAGAATGCGGATGTACTGCTTGCTATCGGGACACGAATCTCGATTAGACAGACCGGTTACAGCTTTGATACCTGGGCAAGAGAAGCTAAAGTAATTATGGTGGATATTGATCGGGCGGAAATGAAGAAACACACAATTCACGTTGAGCTGCCAATCTGGGCGGATGCGCTGGATTTTCTGGAGACAATGAAGTCATGTTTGAATGGTCAGAATTCTCCTGTTTTTTCCGGGAGTGAATGGATTCAGATATGCCAGAATTGGAAAAAGAAGTATCCTGCAACGCTTCCCCGTCATTGGGAGGCTGACAACGGTTATGTCAATGTCTTCGCCTTTATCACACAGCTGAGCAGCAGATTGCCGGAAAAGAGTTTGACAGCTGTTTCCAATGGCGCCTGCTGTGTGGTCGGCCATCAGAATTATGTGATCAAGAAAGGGACACGGTTTATCATAAACAGCGCAATCGCAAGTATGGGATACGGACTTCCTGCCGCAATCGGACTTTGTGTTGCCGGGGAGTATCAGGATACAGTTTGTCTGGAAGGCGACGGATCGATCATGATGAATCTGCAGGAGCTGCAGACAATTGTGACAAACAAACTTCCGATCAAAGTGTTTCTGATCAATAATCAGGGATATCATTCCATTCGTATCACACAGAGCAATCTGTTTAAAGAGCATTGCAGGGTAGGAATCGGACCGGAATCTCATGATCTGTCTTTCCCTGAATTTAAAAAGATTGCGGATGCATTTGGATTTCCCTACTTCTGTGCACATAGCAATGAGGAAATGAAGTCCGTCGTGGATGAGGTGCTTGCGCAGCCCGGGTATGTATTTTGCGAAATCTTTACCGATACAGAGCAGGTATGGGAACCCAAGAGTGCCACGAAACGTTTGCCGGACGGTACATTAGTCAGTCCTCCGTTGGAAGATCTTGCACCGTTCCTGCCCCGGGAAGAAGTATTGGAAAATTTATATATTAAGCCTGTCGAGGAATAATACATATGAGAGCGGTGATTACAGGACCTACCGGCGCAATCGGAATTGCATTGATTCAAAAATGTTTGGAGCAAAAAACAGAGGTGGTTGCAATCTGCAGGAGACATTCCGACAGGATTCATCGGATACCGAAGGATCCAATGGTGCATATTGTTGAATGTGACCTCTCGCAATTAGATCAATTGACGACGGAAGAAATCGGCTCTTGCGATGTTTTCTTTCATTTGGGCTGGGATGCAACATTCGGAAGCGGCAGAAATGACATGTCTACCCAGATCCGCAATGTGCAATATACGATTGATGCGGTAGAATTGGCACATCGTTTGTCCTGCAGGGTGTTTGTGGGTGCCGGATCACAGGCGGAATATGGGCGATATGAAGGAAAGTTATCTGCATTAACACCTGTTTTCCCCGAAAACGGATACGGTATGGCTAAATTATGTGCCGGACAAATGAGTCGCATTCAATGTGAAACATATGGGATGATCCATATATGGACCAGAATTTTAAGCATATACGGACCATGTGATGGGGAAAGAACCATGATTCTTTCTGCAATCCGAAAGTTATTGGATGGCCAGATTCCTGCATTTACGGCAGGAGAGCAACAATGGGATTATCTATATAGCAAAGATGCTGCCGAAGCCCTGTATCTGCTGTCCGAAAAGGGAAAATCCGGTAAGGTATATTGTATCGGATCGGGCAGTGTCAGACCTTTGCGGGAGTATATTGAAATATTGCGGGATGCGATTGATCCGCAGGCGGAATTGAAGATTGGAAAGATTCCATATCCAGAAAAGCAGGTCATGTATCTTTGTGCAGATATCAGTGAATTGCAGGCAGATACCGGTTTTGTACCACATACGCCGTTTGAGGCAGGAATCCGCGAAACCATAGCGTGGGCGAGAAACGAGGCATAACTTAAGATGAAAAAACTTAGTATTATGATTCCTTGCTATAATGAGGAAGAAAATGTAAAACCGATCAGCAAGGCGGTTATTGAAGTGATCACACAGGAACTGCCCACGTATGATTATGAGATTCTTTTTATAGATAATGATTCAAAGGATCAGACCAGGGCGCTTCTCAGAGAAATTTGCGCGGAAAATCCCAAAATCAAGGCTATTTTTAATGCTAAAAATTTCGGACAATTTAATTCTCCATACTATGGAATGTGTCAGACAACGGGGGATTGTACTATTTGCCTGTGCTGTGATTTTCAGGATCCTGTAGAGATGATTCCACAGTTGGTGCACGAATGGGAGTCGGGTTATAAAATCGTCTGTGCAATCAAAAAGACCAGCAAAGAGAATAAGATCATGCGTTTCATGCGCACCTGCTATTATAAAATGATCAAAAAGATGTCCGATGTAGAACAGATCGAGCATTTCACCGGATTTGGTCTATATGACAGGGATTTTATAGAGGTATTGCGTAAATTGGATGATCCTACGCCTTTCCTGCGCGGAATTGTCGCGGAATTAGGGTATCGTCGAAAAGATATTCCCTATGAACAACAGAAGAGAAGAGCCGGGAAAACGCATAATAACTGGTTTACGCTTTATGATGCGGCAATGCTCAGCTTTACTTCTTATACAAAAGTAGGACTTAGGCTGGCTACTTTCCTGGGATTTTTTGTCGGCGTGATCAGTATGGTTGTGGCAATTGTTTATTTAATTTTGAAATTACTTTATTGGGAGCGGTTTGTTGCGGGTACAACACCGATCTTGTTGGCAGTTCTCATTCTGGGAGCATTACAACTCTTTTTTATCGGTTTCTTAGGTGAATATATTCTGAGTATCAATAAACGTGTTATGAACCGACCACTTGTAATAGAAGAAGAACGTATCAATTTTGAAAGTGAGAATGATGAGGGATATGACGTTTGATCTGGATTTTTATAAAGGGAAAAAAATTCTGCTCACCGGGCATACCGGTTTCAAGGGAAGCTGGATGAGTCAATTATTGCTCATGGCAGGTGCGGAGGTTACCGGATATTCTCTGGAGGCCGTTGCGGAACCCAATTTGTTTGAACTGTGTCATTTGTCCGGCAGAATGAACTCGATCATTGGGGATGTTCGGGATCTGGCTCATCTGAAAGAAGTATTTGCAAAGATTCAGCCGGAAATTGTGATCCATATGGCTGCACAGCCGTTGGTGCGGGAGTCTTATAAGAATCCGGTTCTGACTTATGAAACAAATGTGATGGGGACAGTCAATGTGTTGGAGTGCGTGAGGCTTCATTCATGCGTGAAATCGTTCCTAAATGTTACCACGGATAAGGTTTATCTGAACAAGGAGTGGGAATGGGGCTATCGTGAAAATGAGGAGCTAAACGGGTTTGATCCGTATTCCAACTCCAAATCCTGCTCAGAACTGGTTACTTCCTGCTACCATAAGTCGTTTTTGGCAGATAGGAATGTGGCTGTTTCCACCGCAAGGGCCGGCAATGTGATCGGCGGCGGAGATTTTGCCACAGATCGCATTATTCCGGATTGTATCCGGTCGGCAATGCAGCAAAAAGACATTGTTGTGCGCAATCCATATTCCACCAGACCGTATCAGCATGTGTTGGAACCTATCGTGGCATATCTGATGATCGCACAGGCCCAGTATATGGATCAGAAATATGCAGGAAATTATAATGTGGGACCGGATACGGCTGATTGTTGGACGACAGGAGAGCTGACAAGCTTTTTTTGCCAGAAATGGAATGAAACAACAGGTGCTGATATTAAGTGGATCAATCAGTGTGACAATGGACCGCATGAGGCTAATTTTTTGAAACTAGATTGTTCTAAACTAAAAAAGACCTTTGGTTGGAAACCGGTGTGGAATGTAGAAACAGCCGTAGAAAAGATTGTAGAATGGTCAGTGGTGTATCAGAAACATGGGAATGTTTCCGAGTGTATGCAAAGGCAGATCGATGAATATGTTAATAATTTAACGAATAGTGTGTGCTGAATTTTGTTCCCTGATATAATATTAAAGATTTAGAGGTTTTTGGTATGAAATTTTTAATCCAACGCGTCACAGAGGCTTCTGTTTCTGTGGATGATGCGGTAATCGGACAAATTAACAAAGGATTTCTGGTTTTTATTGGGGTGAACCAGACTGATACAAAAGAAATCGCTGATAAAATGGTAAAAAAGCTCCTGGGATTGCGGATTTTTGAGGATGAAAACGGCAAGACAAATCTGGATTTAAACGCGGTTTCCGGCGGATTATTGCTGGTTTCGCAATTTACATTATATGCTGATTGCCGAAAAGGCAACCGGCCGTCCTTTATCAATGCAGGCGATCCAGATAAGGCAAATGAATTATATGAGTACATTATTGAACTGTGTCGATCAGCGCTTCCTGATGTACAAACAGGGAGTTTTGGCGCTGATATGAAAATTAAATTATTAAATGATGGTCCCTTTACGATTATTTTAGATTCCAAAGAGTTATAACTATTCGTTAAACTTGTGTTTTGCGAATAGTTGGATTGCTATTTTAGGATACATCTCGCACAGTTTATTGCCTTAAAAATTTTCTTTTAGTGTTCGAAATATGCAAAATAATAAGCGGCAAGCTGTGCTCTGGAGCTAAACGCTTCATGCGCCAACAGAGACTTTACTTCATCCGGCGTATAAAAATCTGCCTGAATCAATTCATTTTCGGAGGAATGATCATTGAAGTCGCCCTCAACCTCAGCAAAAGCAATATAGGTGGTTACATCCGAGATCGCCACAGCGGCATAAGACGGAGGAAGTATTACCTTAATTTCTTTCAATTTCAACCCGGTTTCCTCATAGAGTTCCCTTTCTATACATTGTTCGATTGTTTCACCTTCCTCGAGCATACCTGCACATAGATTATATACCGTGCGATTCACTCCCATACGGAACTCATGCAATAAAAGAAGCTTTCCGTTGCAAGTGGCTACAATAGAAACGCCGCTTGGTGCCGCACCGAGATCGTCAGCAGATTTCAGTTCCCGTCGGCTGACAATTTCATATTTCTTTTCTTTCCCTGATTTGTTTTTATATGTCAATTCGTAGTTTTTGAGATATTTACCGTCTTTTATCTTTTCAAAATGTAACAGATCAAATTTTTTCCGATCCTGATCAACGGCCATAGATTTTTATTCTCCCTGTAATTGTTCTGCTAAAGTTTTATAACTTTTTTTGCGAGTAATCTCCACTAAACCTAACGGAGTAATATCGACTACATTAGTCAGTGCTGTGTCCAATCCGACTTCTGTGGTCAATAATTCTAAAAGCGCTTTCTGGTCTTCTGCTCTCTTCATATTGATGAAATCTACAACAATAATGCCGGATAAATTTCGAAGTCTGAGCTGTAAAGCAACTTCTATGGCCGCCTCCCGGTTCACCTGCCAGATCATCTCCTCGGTTTCTTTCTTCTTAGAAGCTTCAAATTTGCCTGAATTTACGTCGATCACAGTTAAAGCCTCTGTCGGCTCGATAATGAGATAACCGCCCGATTTCAGCCACACACGACGTTCTGTGGCAGTTTTTAACTTTGTTTCCAATGCATATAATTTTTCAAGGGAAAAAGAGGTGTCCTGATAAAACCGTACCGGGATCGTTTGTATGTTTTCCAGTTCCTGAAAGCAGACCGGATCATCCGTAACAATCTCTTGATATTCATGCCGGGCAGACAGTTGGTCTAATGCGGTCTTATAAATGGAGGGTGCTTTACAGATACATCTGAAACACACCGTATGCTCGGCCTGATGCAAAATATGCTGAAATTCTGCCAGTAATTCACGGACTGCATCAAGAAAAAGATCTTTTCCCGTCAAGTCATCGCACTCTCCTGCTTTTGTACGGATCACAAGTCCGATTCCCGGCGTGTCATTCATCTGAGCCGGAATGTCAGATTCCTGCAACCAGATATGGATCATTTGCTTTTGGATTTTTGACAGCTTATTGGAGTAACCGATCCCCGGATGCCCTATGCTGACAGCGGCATAGTCATTGGAGAGGGAAATCCGCGCCGTTACAGTGGCCAATTTGGTTTTTTGCTGCTCTCGGATGATCTGTACAGGCAATTCATCCCCCGGCTTCAGCTTTCGGTCAGAACATAATTCCGTTTCCGGCAGAAAACACATTTCATTTTTTTTAATTTCTACAAAATAAGCCTTTAAATTTGGAGAAAATTTTTGAATTTTACCGATATAAATGGCTCCGACGGCACCGGATTCTGTTTCTTCCAATACCTGTGCGGCAATCAGACGGTCATTTTTGATCAGAAAAGCCATTTTACGTCCCCGAAGGGACGTAAAAATGAGTTTTCCATTATTGGTGTTTTGGAATTCGGTCAGTTCCTTTGTGGACTTGACCGGTACATTGATATTTCGGCTCATGATCTTACAGCCTTTTCCTTTTACAGATCTTTGATCTCCGCATGCAGCTCCTGCAGTGACTTTACCTCACTGTTGCCGCGCTCCTTAATGGATTTGATACCGCTGATGGATGCCCTTGCTGCGGCAATAGTCGTCATATAAGGCACCTTTTTCTTGATGGCAGCTTTTCTTAAATAGCTGTCATCATCTTTGCGCTCGCTGCCGATGGGGGTATTTACGATCAGATCCACCTCACCGTTCAGGATCATATCCATCATGTTCGGACGACCTTCTTTTAATTTCTTGACTTCCGTTGCGGCAATACCGTTTTCGTTCAACAGCTTGCAGGTATTCTTGGAGGCAAAAATCTTGAATCCACTTTCCGCAAAATCCTTTGCCACTTCTACAGCTTCCGGTTTATCTTTATCGTTCACGGAGAACAATACGGTGCCAGACAGAGGAAGTTTGGATTGGATTCCCTCCTGCGCTTTATAGAACGCTTCGCCCCAATACTTGGACAGTCCCAGTACTTCACCGGTGGAACGCATCTCAGGGCCCAGTACCGGGTCAACCTCCTGGAACATATTGAAGGGGAATGCCGCTTCTTTTACGCCGTAATATGGAATATTCTGCTCCTTCAGGGCAGGTACCGGTGAAGGTCTTCCAGTGAGTTCCGCAGTCACAATATCGATCGCAAGGGGCACCATGCGGATATTGCAGACCTTGGAAACCAAAGGAACTGTTCTGGACGCTCTGGGATTGGCCTCCAGCACATATACTTTATCGTTTTCAATCGCATACTGCATGTTCATCAGACCCTGTACATGCATTTCCTCCGCAATTTTGCGGGTATATTCCTTGATGATCTCCACATTTTTCGCAGAAATATGTCTGGAGGGAATGATACATGCGGAGTCACCGGAATGGACACCGGCAAGCTCAATATGCTCCATCACGGCAGGTACAAATGCATGGGTACCGTCGCTGATGGCATCTGCTTCGCACTCCAAAGCATGGTTGAGGAATCTGTCGATCAGGATCGGTCTGTCGGGGGTTACGCCAACAGCAGCATTCATATAGCCAACCATCGTTTCGGCATTATATACCACTTCCATGCCGCGACCGCCCAGCACATAGGAAGGACGTACCATAACCGGATAACCGATTTTCTCTGCGATTGCAAGCGCTTCATCAACGTTAACAGCCATTCCGGACTCAGGCATCGGAATTTCCAGTTTATCCATCATTGCACGGAACTGGTCTCTGTCTTCTGCCAGGTCGATCACTGCAGGCGGTGTGCCAAGGATTTTCACCCCGTTTCTCTCCAGATCTGCGGCCAGATTCAAAGGTGTCTGTCCGCCAAACTGTGCGATCACGCCCACAGGCTGCTCTTTTTCATAAATGCTGAGCACATCCTCCAACGTCAATGGCTCAAAATAAAGCTTGTCGGAGGTATCGTAGTCTGTGGATACGGTCTCGGGATTACAGTTGACAATAATAGTCTCAAAGCCCAGTTTCTTCAAGGCCAGAGAAGCATGTACGCAGCAATAGTCAAATTCAATACCCTGACCGATTCGGTTGGGACCGCCGCCCAGGATCATTACCTTGGGTTTGCCGGTACTTACAGGATTCTTATCCTCTGCATTATAGGTGGAATAATAATAAGCGCTGTTCTCGGTTCCGCTGACATGAACGCCTTCCCAAGCTTCTTTTAAACCAAGTGCCAGTCTCTTATTCCGAACATCATCTTCTTTTACGCCAAGTAACTGGCTCAGATATTTATCGGAGAATCCGTCCTTTTTCGCCTGAATCAGCGCAGCATCGGCGGGCAGAGAACCCTTGCATGCGAGCAGCTTCTCCTCTTCTTCCACCAATTCTTTCATCTGCTCCAGGAAATAGTGCTTGATCTTGGTGAGATCAAAGATCTCGTCAGGAGTGGCACCTTTCCGCAGTGCCTCATAAATGATAAAGTAGCGCTCGCTGGAAGGAGCAGCCAGCATCTGGAGCAGTTCTTCCTTGGACTTCTGATCAAAATTCTTTGCATGCCCCAGACCGTAGCGTCCGGTCTCCAGGCTTCGGATTGCCTTCTGGAATGCCTCCTTAAAGTTCTTGCCGATGCTCATAACTTCGCCCACGGCTCTCATCTGTGTGCCGAGCTTGTCCTCCACACCTTTAAACTTCTCAAATGCCCAACGGGCAAATTTAATCACAACATAATCTCCGTCAGGAACATATTTATCCAATGTACCGTATTTTCCGCAGGGAATATCTGCCAAAGTCAGCCCGGAAGCAAGCATAGCGGAAACCAGCGCAATCGGGAATCCGGTTGCCTTGGAAGCCAACGCAGAGGAACGGGAGGTGCGGGGATTGATCTCAATAATGATATCTCTGTCCGTCACGGGATCATGTGCCCACTGTACATTGGTTCCGCCGATGACCTGGATCGATTCCACAATCTTATAAGACTTCTCCTGCAATCTCTTCTGTACTTCTTCGGAAATGGTCAGCATCGGTGCGGAACAGAAAGAATCACCGGTATGTACGCCCAAAGGATCGATATTCTCGATAAAGCAGACGGTGATCATGTTGTTGTCAGCGTCACGCACAACTTCCAGTTCCAGTTCTTCCCAACCCAGAATGGATTCCTCTACCAGAACCTGTCCGACCAGCGAAGCCTGCAAACCTCTTGCACAGACAGTCTTCAACTCTTCCACATTGTAAACCAGACCGCCGCCGGCACCACCCATGGTGTAGGCAGGACGCAGGACCACCGGGTAATGCAGTCTGTCTGCAATCGCCAGTGCCTCCTCAACGGAGTAAGCCACTTCGCTTCTTGCCATCTCGATGCCAAGCTTTTCCATCGTATGCTTAAACTCGATACGATCCTCACCGCGCTCGATGGCATCCACCTGAACGCCGATGACCTGAACATTGTATTTGTCTAAAATGCCCGCCTTAGACAATTCGGAACAGAGATTCAAACCTGACTGTCCGCCCAGATTCGGCAAAAGCGCATCCGGTCTCTCCTTTGCGATGATCTGCTCCAGGCGATCCACATTCAGCGGCTCAATGTAAGTTACATCCGCAATCTCCGGATCTGTCATGATTGTAGCCGGGTTGGAGTTGACCAATACGATCTCATAACCAAGCTTTCTGAGCGCTTTACACGCCTGTGTGCCGGAATAGTCAAATTCGCAGGCCTGACCGATGATAATGGGGCCGGAGCCTATGATAAGTACTTTGTGAATATCTTTTCTCTGTGCCATTTTTGTTCCCTTTCCGATGTTGTTTAAAATACCATTAACATTAATTATACTTGAAAGATGACGCAAGGACAAGAATTATTTCAAACTCTTTCAAAATTTACATCTTTCAGCGGAATCAGCTTTCGCTGCCTGTCGTCACCGGCATTTGCGTAGGTTTCTTCCCTGGTGATCAGGAGTGCATTTTCCGCCAATGTCTCATCAAATCTGCGCAGCATTGTTTCCAAAACCTGCGCCGGCTTGATATTTCCGGCGCTTGAGGCATCCACAAGCATTTCCAATGTATCCGCTTCATCTGATTTCCAGACCAGTTTATAAATTCCGGGGCGAATGTCTACCTCTCGAATACCGGCTTTCCCCTGCTTTTGGATCAGGATCTGTTCCTGCGCCAGGTACTGGGTAAGCATTTTCTGACGCTCCGTAAGATCCGAATTTGCAAGACATCTTGGCATTCGTCCTTCACGGAACCGTACGGTATAAGCTGCTGCGGCCACGCTTGCCATGGCATTGCCTGTTCCATCCGGCAGCACAACCACATCAAGCACCCGGATGTCGGAAATGCTCGCCCGGTTCAGGCGTTCTTTCACATCTTCACAGGAAGTCAGGGAATTGACCTCGATATCCATATATTCCCCGTTGCTCTCCAGACCAACGCCTAACGGCTGCGCAAAGGACATGATCTGGTGTGGGCTGAAACCGCCGGTATACGCCACATCGATGCCTGCCCGGCGGATTGTCTTTTGAAAATATCGCATCACATCCAGATGACCGATAAAGCGGATATTTCCATGTTTGGAAAACTTGATGCGTAAGCGGATGGCTTTCGGCTTTGTCGCTGGCGCGTTCTTGGTCCTATCTGTTTCAGATACTGTTTGCGGCACTGGCTGAGGTGGGGTTTCCCTCTCGTCTGATACGGCTCCTTTCGGCTCCGTACAGATCCCGCCGCCAAACCTTCCGGCGCCGCATCCCTGACATTTTAATTTACAATTCTCGGAGATCAATTCCTCCTGCGCCTTTTTCCATTCCCGCTTCAAGAACTCTTTTGTGACGCCGCAGTCAATGAAATCCCAAGGAAAAATCTCATCCAATTCCCGCTTCCTGCTGGTATAAAATGCCACGTCCAAGCCACATTCCGCAAGGGTCTCCAACCACTTTGCGTGATCGTAGTACTCGCCCCAGGCGTCAAAGAAGCAGCCCTTTTCGTACACCCGGCGGATGACCTCACAGAGGCGTCTGTCTCCCCGGGCTAATACCCCCTCCATCACACTGGCGTCCGCTTCATGCCAGTTATACTTAATGCGCTTTTGGTTCAATTGTTCGGAAATTGCTTTCCGTGTGATATAAGCCTTCTCCACGAATTCCTCTGCCGTACACTGGGGAGCCCACTGAAACGGGGTAAAAGGCTTCGGCACAAAGAAAGAGGTGCTTGCCACGATCTGTACGCTGCCTGCATTTCGCTTCTCCTTCGGTACAGTTTCAAAATAAGCCGCGGCAATCTTGTTGGAAAGCTCCGCAATCCCACGGATATCTTCCTCGGTCTCGGTGGGCAGTCCCAGCATAAAATAAAGTTTTACCCTGGACCAGCCTCCCTCAAAAGCAAGGGTTGCGCCCTTCAGGATCACTTCCTCCGTCAAACCCTTATTGATCACATTCCGCAGTCTCTGACTGCCCGCCTCCGGTGCAAAGGTCAGACTGGATTTTTTTACATCCTGCACCTTGCTCATCACGTCCAGCGAAAAAGCGTCAATTCGCAGAGACGGCAGGGAAATATTGATATGCCTGTCCTTACATTCCTCAATCAAAAAGTCGATCAGCTCCGGCAGCTGGCTGTAATCGCTGGAACTCAAAGAACTCAGGGAAATCTCCTCATGTCCCGTATTTTCCAGCATTTTAAGTGCGTATTCCTCCAGCACCTTCACATCCCGCTCCCGCACCGGACGATATAATTGCCCGGCCTGGCAAAAACGACAGCCCCGGATGCAGCCTCTTTGGATCTCCAGCACCACGCGGTCCTGTGTTACTTTGATATACGGCACCACCGGTTTCATGGGATAAGGGATTGCCGTCACATCCATGGCTATTTCTTTTAAAATGGTGGTCGGAAGCCCCTCTCTCACAGGCGTAAATGACGCAATTGTGCCGTCCTCCCGGTACGTCACCTCATAAAACATAGGAACATACATCCCGGGAATCTGAGCTGCGCGATACAGAAACTCCTCTCTGGAAACACCATTCAATTTACATTCTTTGTATAGGGCAAACAGCTCCTCATAGCGGGTTTCTCCTTCTCCGATATAGAAAATGTCAAAGAAATCCGCAATCGGCTCCGGGTTGTAGGTGCAGGGACCGCCGCCGATCACAATCGGCCAGCCGTTCAGATCTCTGCCGGAATTGCCGGTTCCGCCGGTCAAACTGCCCATTCGCTCCCGAGCAGTCAGCGGGATCCCAGCCAGATCCAGCACCTGCAAAATATTCGTATAGCACATCTCATATTGGATGGTGATCCCCAGGAAATCAAAATCTTTCACAGGCTCCTGGGACTCCAGCGCAAACAGCGGGATACGCTGTTTGCGCATTACCTTGTCCAGATCCACCCACGGAGAATAGACGCGTTCGCACCACACATCCTCCATAGAATTAAACATACCGTAAAGAATCTGAATTCCCAAATGAGACATTCCGATCTCATATACATCCGGAAAACACATGGCAAAACGCACGGCAATCTGATCTTTATCCTTGATCACAGCGTTCACTTCACCGCCGATATAACGCTCGGGCTTTTCTATTTTCATCAAAATATCATCTGAAAGCGCAAGTTTCGTGCTCATAAAGTCTCCTTTAAAAAATCTGCTTTTCTCATTATAGTATTTTTGACAGGTGTCTGCAAGTATGGAACAAAAATCCTAAAACTAGATTATTCCGGAGAATAAATACGATTTTGAAGCATAAGATGTACAAACCTAAAATACTTTTCGGATTAAGGATTGACTATGGAAAATCATTTTGATATAGAGAAAAAGCTGGAGCTGATGCAGCAGGTGCGTTCCCGCTATGACCGGGACAGGAATGATCTGGCGCACCGGGAATTCATTCTTTATGGGAAGACCGAAGAGGCGGGAAACATTACGGTACCAGGTATGCCGCAGACACAGGAGGAGCCGCCGGTCTCCACTTTTATGCTGCGCGTCATGCTCTCTGCCGGACTGTTTCTGTTGCTGATCATCTGTGATCTCTCGGGGAAACCTTTTTTCGGAATGCCCACCGAACAATGCTTTCAGGCACTTTCCAAAGACTATGAAAGCAGCATCACCCAATGGGTAAATGCTGCTTCTCATGTGAATACTACAAATACCGCTGACACTAACGGTTCGCCAGCTCCGTAGTGATCTCCTCCCAGGTCACATCTTTTTCCACCATCAGAACCATCATGTGGTACAGGAAATCACTGATCTCATACTTGACTTCATTTGCATTGGGATTCTTTGCGGCGATGACGATCTCCGTCGCTTCCTCTCCCAGCTTTTTGAGGATCTTGTCAATGCCTTTGTCAAACAGATAGTTGGTATAGGATCCCTCTTTGGGGTGAACCTTGCGATCTTTGATAACATTGAGCACATCTTCAAATACCTGCAGAGGATTGTCCGCCTGTTCATAGTCTTTTTTTGCAATCTCGTTGAAGAAACAACTTCTTGCTCCTGTATGGCAGGCAGCGCCCACCTGGGAAACCTTTGCCAGAATCGTATCCAGATCGCAGTCTGCAGTCAGACTCTTTACATACTGGAAATGACCGCTGGTTGCCCCCTTCAGCCATAGCTCCTGTCTGCTTCTGCTGTAATAGGTCATCTTGCCGGTGCGCAGCGTCTCGTTGTAGGATTCCTCGTTCATATAAGCCACCATCAGCACCTCCAAGGTACGGTAATCCTGCACCACTACCGGCACCATCCCGTCACTGTTCTTCTTCAGCTGGTCCCAGGTATAGGCCGCTCTCAGCTTTTCCACCTCGATATTGTTCTGCAGACACAGTTCTTTCAAGGACAGAATATCCTTGATATTGTCATTGATGGTATTTCCGGTCACGCCGCAGACGCCCTCATAAGCAAATATTTCAATCAATTTATTTAATGCGATCTGATTGATCTGTACCAGAAAAGGAAGCTTTGTTACCTCCATCGTCTCCCGGATCTGGTGCGGATTCATGAGCACCAGGGAGGAAACATATTTTTCGAGCAGCTCCTTGTTGGCGGAAAGGACCGCCGGATCATTGTAACTCACCCAGATCTTGTCCTTTCCGAACTTCAGGGAAACCTCCTCTGTGACAGCGATATTGCTCTCCTTTTCATAGTCCAGGATTGCCCGCTTGCAGCCGGTGTAAAGGATCTTTTTCACATCCTCCATGCGCTTCACATTGCCTGCGCCGGTAACATCCATTTCCGCTGTGGCACAGATCTCTTTCATGAGATCCAGATTTGCCTCATGCTCCTCATCGCTCTCGGACATGTCGAATACAATCAGCTCATCGGCATTGTTCTCGTTATAGAGATGCACCAGTCGGATGGGATCAGTCTCCACGATCGTGGTGTCTGTCAGGCCCTTCACCGCATGTTCCCGATATAAATAAATACAGGGGATAAATTTTTTCGTTTGATTACTCATATTATAGACTTCCTTTCGTGGAAAGCACCTCTGTGGTCCGGGGCTCATCACTCACTGCCATATCCAGCGCCTTGGCAAACGCTTTGAAAATTGCCTCAATCATGTGATGATTGTTGGTGCCGGAAAGCAGCTTGATATGCAGATTCATTCCGGCCGTATAAGAAACCGCATAGAAGAATTCCCGTACCAGCTCCGTGTCCAGATATCCGACTCTGTCAGTACTGAATTCGCACTCAAAATTCAGATAAGGTCTGCCGCACAGATCCACCGCACACAGCGCCAGAGCATCATCCATCGGCAGGATAAAATAGCCGTAACGCTTGATGCCTTTCTTGTCGCCGACTGCATTCTTGATCGCAGTACCCAGCACAATGCCGGTATCCTCCACTGTATGATGACCATCTACTTCCAGATCACCTTTCACCTTGCATTCCAGGTCAAAAAAACCATGCTTGGCAAAACCCTCCAGCATATGATTGAAAAAGCCGATGCCGGTATCCACTTTCGCCTCTCCGTTGCCGTCCAGATTCAGGATCATTGTAATATCGGTTTCCTTAGTGGTACGTCTTAACTTTGATGTTCTTGCCATTGTCTGCTCTCCATTTCTTCCATCTGTGTTTTTTATTTTTCTTCAAATCGCACTTTAATGCTGTTGGCATGTGCAGTCAAGCCCTCACTCTTTGCGAACATCTCTATCTCTGTGTGGATCTTTTCCAATGCTTCTTTAGAGTACGCGATGATACTGCTCTTTTTGATAAAGTCATCCACATTGACCGGAGAGAAAAATTTTGCCGTACCGTTGGTGGGCAGGATGTGGTTCGGCCCCGCAAAATAGTCGCCAAGAGGTTCCGAAGAATGCTCTCCCAGGAACATGGCGCCCGCGTTTTTCACTCTCGTCATAATATCAAACGGATTCCTGGTCAGGATCTCCAGATGCTCAGACGCGATTTCGTTCACCGCATCGATGGCATCCTGCATATTCTCCGCCACCAAAATATAACCGTAATTATCCAAAGATTTCTGAATGATCTCTTTACGATCCAGATCCTTCACAAATCCGTCTATCTCCGCAGAAACCTTCTCCGCCAGTTCCTTGGAGGTGGTGATCAGGATCGCGCTGGCCAGTTCATCATGCTCTGCCTGGGAAAGCAGATCCGCTGCCACATAGCGGGGATTTGCAGTCTCATCAGCCAACACCATGATCTCGCTGGGACCGGCGATGGAATCAATGCTCACATAGCCGTACACTGCTTTTTTGGCCAATGCCACAAAGATATTGCCGGGGCCGGTGATCTTGTCAACCTTTGGGATGGACTCCGTACCGAAAGCCATAGCCGCAATAGCCTGGGCCCCGCCGACCTTATAGATCACATCCGCGCCTGCAATGTCCGCAGCCACCAACGTGCCGGGATTCACCTTGCCGTCCGCTCCGGGCGGTGTGGTCATGATGATCTGCTCCACTCCCGCTACTTTCGCAGGGATGATATTCATCAATACACTGGAGGGATAAGCTGCCTTACCGCCGGGCACATATACCCCGGATTTTTCGATGGCGGTGATCTTCATGCCGAGGATCGTGCCGTCGGGTTTCGCATCAAACCAGCTGTTTCGCAGCTGCTTTACGTGAAAAGCGCGGATATTTTCCGCGGAGTGCTTCAACACCTCAACCAGTTTTGGATCCAGCCTGCTATATGCCTCCTCAATCTCCGCCTTTGTCACCTTGATATTGTCGGCATTCAGATCAAATTTGTCAAATTTTGCGGTGTATTCGAACAATGCCTTATCACCGTTTGTCCGCACATTATTTATGATCTCGTTTACTGTCGCCTCAAACTGTCCGTAGTTGTTGGGACTGCGTTTGAGGAGATTATTTAAGAGATCCGTCCTAGTCTCTTTGGTTAATTCAATGATTCTCATGATGGTTGTCCTTTCCCTTAATGCATATCTCTGTAATGTTATCACATCAACCCGTTTTTTTCAATCCGCGATCGCATAACCGGCCGCCTGCAAGACCTGTAATGCCTTTTCAAAATTTTCTTTTTTTACCAGAATATAATCCGTGTTATAAGTGGAAACCGCGAAAATGCCGATCTGATGCTCCGCCAAGATCCCGGACAATTTGGAAAGAATCCCGATCAGCGAGAAATCAAGAACGCCCTGAATCCGGAACCCCCGCCATCCGTCGTCGCGGTTTGTGGTGTTTGCAGGTACATCCTCCGTCCGGCACACAAGTGAGATTTCCTCATCGGTCTTCCCGATAAAATAAAAGTCTTTATTCAGATCGATTTCCGCCGCAGATGACACCTGGCACACGGTCAGATCATGATCCAATCTTTTCAGTTCCATGAAATGAAGACCTCCGCTTACTGCTTTATTTGAGCAGCTTGGAAAATTCCAAAGCTTTTCCCACATCGCCGTCCACTTTCAGTTTTCCCATGGTAAATGCCAGCACGGGATCGAGTTTTCCATCCAGCAGTTTGTTGAAATCAGGCAGATTCATTGTGATCGCACAGTTTCTGTCATGATATTCATAGGGTTTCACATTGATCTTATGATCCTTGACCTCAACATAAAATACGCCCTTTTCTTTGCCGGTGATATTCACCTGCACCGCCAGGAAATCTGTATTGGAAACATCCAGATTTTCTGCAGTCTTTTTCACTTTGGTCAATAATTCATCAAATGTCATGGCTTGAGTCTCCTTTTTAGTTTGTATATTTCACAAATTCCGCTTCGATGATCAGTTTGATCTGTTCCTTGATCTGCGAAAATTTCTCCGATTGTTCGATAAGCTGCTGCACCCGCTCTTTACATTGCTCCACAGTCATGTTAACAAAATATCTCTCCTCTGTATAGCAATCCGTCAGATATCGCACTGCCAGCTCCCATGTCACCCAAAGGATTCCGTAAAACAGAGAATCAATCTCCTGTTTAGTCAGAATCCCATCCAGTCCGTTGGCAAAACCGGCGGTCGCCAGACGTATCGTATCCAGCATCTCACTCTCCGGAATTCCCGATGTAACCGAACGCACCATATCGCCGTAATCCAATGCCACATAATGCTTCAGGGTAGTATCCAAATCCAGAATTGCACAGATGCCATCCGGACGCAATACCACATTATCCGCCTTTGCATCTCCATGAATATAGCGTTTCGGAATATCTTCCGTAAAAATTGCACCCAGCTTCGACCGAAATGCTTTGATCGTCTCAAAAGAATTATCTTTTGTCACTGCCAGAAGTCTGTTATGATATGCTTCAAAATCATGATATCCCTCAACGGTCTGAAGCAGTTCCAGTTCGCCGGTATTCAGTTTTTGAATATACCGTCCATATGCAAAGCCGATCTGAAAAGGTGTCTTGGAAAGATCCTGTGCCTCCGGAATGTAGCGATACATTCTCCAGCACTCTCCCGCGAGTTCCAGATAATTTTTGTCATTTACATACAAAAATTGCGGAATGTCAATGTCCATATCTCCGTACTGAGAAATATCTTCCTCCTCAAACTGTTTGGAGATCACCTCGATGTTGTGCATTACAGCTTCGGAGCTGATGTATACATTGGGGTTTAAGGTCTGCAAAACGTAATCGGAGGCAAAAATAACATCCTCTCCGGAAATATGAATCAAATAAGTTTTATTGATATGCCCCGTCGGAAACTTTCGGATTTCCACTACCTTTTTTTCCTTTATCGGATCGGATGCCAATACACCGAACTGGTTCAATATATATCCGAATACCTGTTTTTTTTCACTCAATTTATCCTCTCACCTCACTGTTTTTGAACAGATACACTTTGCCTAAACGCCTGCTTCCAGTTTCTCCCGAAGCTTTGCCACCAATCCTCTGATCCGCTCAGACTCCATCTGCATACTCACCGGATTCACGATCATCCTGGCGGACAGAGGACACACCTCCTCCAGAACCTCCAGACCGTTTTCGCGCAGGGTGGAACCGGTCTCCACGATATCCACGATCACATCCGAGAGCTCCACTAACGGTCCCAGCTCTACGGAACCGTTCAGTTTGATGATGTCCACGGTCTGGTGCTTTTTATTGTAAAAATAATCTTTCGCAATGTTGGGATATTTGCTGGCAACACGAATGCGCTCATGGTGCTGCAGCAGCTCTCTGGCCGAAGCGGGTCCGCAGACACACATCCGGCACTTGCCAAACCCCAGATCCAGCACTTCGTAAACATTGCGGTTTTCTTCCACGATGGTGTCCCGGCCTACAACACCGATATCCGCCGCACCGTACTCCACATAGGTGGGCACATCGGGACCTTTTGCCAGGAAAAACCGCAGTTTTAATTCCTCATTCACAAAGATCAGCTTGCGGGAATTTTTGTCTTTCATCTCCTCACAGGTTATGCCGATTTCCTCAAATAGTTCCAGTGTTTTATTGGCGAGCCTGCCCTTGCCCAAAGCAAAGGTCAAATATCTGTCATCCGTCATATTGTTGTATTCCTCTCCTCATTTTAGTTTCCACTTATCCGGTTAATCAGGCGCGCGCCACCAGTTCCACCGCCAGCCCCTGAGCTCGCATCTTTTTCGCTTCCGTCAGTTTAGCGGCAAAGTCGTTTCTGTCGTCGGGATCATAGGTCAGTCTGGTTTTCTCCTCCGGCAGGGGCAGATCTACCTTTTGTCTGTCCAGCGCCTCGATCAGCTCATCGATCACCACCATAAAACCGATGGCCGGCGCTTCCTTGCCGAATTGATGGAGCAGATTGTCGTATCGGCCGCCTTTCACCACCGCATCTCCGACGCCGAAGGTATATGCCTTAAAGATCACGCCGGTATAATAGTTGTACTTGCTGAGCATTCCCAGATCAAAGGACACATATTTTTCCACACCGTAGAGTTTCAAGACTTCATAAAGCTGTTCCAGCCTGTCGATCGCCGCCAGGGATCGCTTATTATGTACCAGCTGTCTCATCTCGCTCAGGGAAGTCAGATCGCCGAACAGATCCGCTGTCTTCAACAGCACACTGCGGTAAGGCTCCGCCACCTGACGCTCCTCCAACAGCTCCTGCGCCGCAAAATAATTTTTGGCGGAAATACAATCCCTCAGATCATATTCCGTCTCCTCATCCAGCCCTGCCTCCTGGCATAGTCCTTTGAAATACTCCACCTGTCCGATGGTCACCTGAAACTGTTTCAAACCTGTATTTTTCAATGCCTCGATGACCAGACTGATCATTTCTGCATCCGCTTCTACGCAAGGATCGTTGATCAGCTCTGCCCCCATCTGCGTGCTTTCGTTTAACTTGCCCTGCAGCTTGGAGGCGTTGGTAAAGGTATTGCCCAGATAACTGAATCGAAGCGGCTCCTTTGCCTCCATAAAATATTTTGCCGCACAGCGCGCGATGGACGGGGTGAAATCCGGCCGCAGCACCAGGGTATTATTCTCCTTGTCAAAGAACTTGTACAGCTCCTTGCTGGCAGTCGTTCCAATCTCTCTGGAAAAAACATCAAAAAACTCAAAAGACGGCGTCTGAATATCCTCATAGCCAAAGCTTGCGATGCTCTCATGCAGTTTTTTCTGTACTTCCAGCTTTCTGGCGTATTCTTTTCCGTAAATATCTCTGACTCCCTCGGGAGTGTGCAGTAATTTTTTGCTCATACAATATATCCTTTCTGTTTACATCTGTTCTGTGTTTAACGGAACCTGGAGCCTTTCCCGATGGGCAGGCAGCGGAATCTGCACCAATAGGATGGCAACAAACATGACGATGCATCCCAACAGTTCTCTGACACTCATGCGCTCCTGCAGCAAAAGCACTCCCGCGATCACTGCAAAAACCGATTCCAAACTCATTAAAAGGGATGCGATGGTCGGGTCGGTAAACTTCTGTGCCGTCATCTGTAAGGTGTATCCGATTCCTCCGGACATGATTCCGCAATATAGGATCGGAACGGCAGCCGATACGATCTTGTCCCAGCTTGGTGTTTCGAGAACCATTGCGCCGATCCCTGAAATGACGGCGGCTGTGGCAAACTGGATCGCAGAAATCCGGATCGGATTCCCCTGTCTTGCAAAATGATCACAGCAAAGAATGTGTCCGCTGAACAAAAAGGCACAGACGCAGACCAGCGCATCCCCGCGGGTGAGGCGAAAGCCCTCTGTCATACACAACAGATACATTCCGATCACGCCGATCCCCACTGCCAGCCAGACCAGCCAGGTATTCTTCTTTTTGAAAAGTACAAAATTCAAAATGGGCACCAACAGCATATACATTGCCGTGATAAATCCCGCTTTCCCTGCGGTAGTATAGACGATTCCCATCTGTTGGAAAATACTTGCCGATGCAAGAAAGGTTCCGCAGCAGATGCCGCCGATGATCGTATTCTTACGGAAGCTTTCTGTATCCGGCACATTCTCATACTGCATCGATTGTATCGAGTGCTTCTTTTCCCACTTCCATAATATAAAGGCAAGTGCTCCGATCATTATTGCTGCCAGGACCATTCTTGCGGCATTGAAAGTAAGCGGTTCGATCTTTTCCATGCCGACGCGCTGCCCCACAAAGGCGGTGCCCCAAATAGCAGCCGTCAGTGTCAGGAGCAGGTTGCCGAGCATCTTCTTATTTTTCATAATTCATATCCTATCTTGCTCACTTTATCATGGTAACGTGCTACCAAATTAGAGAATGAAATCTTTCTGTAGTATACAGAAAAGATAACGGAATGTCAAGTATTTACTCCCGATCCTCCAAATCTTTCTTCAATGCCTCCAGATAAGGCACCAGCACGCCATGCTGTTTCGGGAGAAAATACGCCGGATTCAGTTCCTCATAACGGAAGCTCTTTCGTCCGCCGTCCTTTGCTCTCTGCCAAAAGAAATCCAGCATCTCAAAAGGTAAGTAATACAACTCGTCCTTGTGGGAATAAAAAATGAGAAAGAATGCGATCCCGCCCTGCTTCTCAAATGCGCGCATAAACTCCACCTGATGTTCATGGATATTCTGCAGCGCAAAAGTGTCCACGGCGCATTCCTTGGCGTCAAAGCACACCGGAAGCCCCTGTACCGCCCCAATATAGTCCACCGTACTTTTCTGGTCAAAATAAGCCAGCGTGATATGCCTGGTGGCCTTGTCAATCTGAATGGGCGTGATGGGGGTCGGAATTTTCTGGATCAGCGCCAGATTGCTCTCTCTGTATTTTTCGTTTGTGCGATTGATCATGTCCTCCAGGGTCGAACCCCGGAGACCTCTGGAATTCCAGGTCGCCATGGCAGCACTCGTCCTTCTTCTCGTCTTTTATATCAATGCATTCTCTATTATTTGAAATTGCTCCGGATATGGTGCGACAACCTCCGTTCCGTCCGGAAAACATACCCTGTACGCATGGAGCAACTGATAGGACAGGCCGAAGCGTGCTTTCAGGTCACGGTTTGTCTTCGCATCGCCGTATTTGAAATCTCCGATCAGCGGATGCCCGATACTTGCCAGGTGGGCGCGGATCTGATGGGTTTTGCCGGTGATCAGTTCTACCTCCAAAAGCGTATAGGCACCGTTGGTCTGTAACGGTGTGTAGGCAGTCTTGATGGGACTGCTTTCCGCGGATTTTGCATCGGAAACTCCGGTCGGCGGCGTCCCGGTGACCGTCACTTTGTTTGTGCGGGGATCCTTGTACAGATACCCCTCCACCAGTGCGCTCTCCCGTATCTCTCCCACGCAGATCGTCCGGTAAAACTTGGAGATCTTGCGGGTGCGGATCATCTCACTCAACTGCTGGGAACCGGCAAGGGTCTTACCGCAGATCACAATACCGCTGGTGTTTCGATCCAACCGATTACACACGGAAGGTTTGAAAGTGGCAAGTTCCTCGTTTGTGACAGAACCGGTTGCCAACAGATACCCGATCAACCACTCATTCAGGCTGAGATCCGCGTCTTTTGCCTTCTGTGTCAGCACTCCCGCCGGTTTGTTCAACAATACTTTCTGCTCATCTTCATACAGAACAGAAATGCCCTGTAAGGTCCTGTATGCCTCCCGGTACTGGCTGACAGAATCCTTTCTTTTGGATGCAATAGGGGATGCAGTACCATGTTGCAGTTTACGCTGTGAGGTTTCTTGTGACATATTATCTTCTCTGTCTTCTGTCAGGTCATTTATAGCCCCACCCGAAAACTTCAGAAATGTCTCCTCTGAAAAAAAACTCTGCACCACATCTCCCACTGCAAGAATTTCTTTTCCTTCCGCCTTTTTCCCGTTCAGAGTGATGTTCTTTTTCCGCAGCATCTTATAGAGAAAGCTGCTTGTGGCATTCGGCAGATATTTATGTATAAATTTGTCCAATCGCTGTCCCGCCTGATTGGGACCGATCTTTATTTCCTGCATAGCTGATCCTTTTATAAATTTTCCTGTTTCATGATCTTCAAAATGTTGTCAGCGGTTTGTTCGCGGATGCCGCATTTTCCCGCATATTGTTTCCAATCCGCGACAATCTTTTTCGTCTGCTCCAGTATACTTTTGCATGTCTTCGTACTTAACTTCATTTGTTTACCGGCTGCAAGCAGATCCTGCTCTGTGATCTGTTTGTTTTTACCGTTTACAGTCATCTGGTGAGCGGACAGCCAGCGGTTTCGCGGGCTATAAGCAAAAGTCAGATCATACGCCGGTGCAAGTCGCCATTTGCCTCTTCGATCCATCAAAAATGAAAAATTCTTTACATGATCGTCCTGATTTATCGCCTGCACATTAAACACCATTCTGCGAAAAATCTGTTCTACCTCCTTCATGCCGCATCCGATCTGTCTGGCATAATATGCGAGCTGTTCGTAACTGCATAGACAAGGTAGATTATAGTCAATATGAGCCAATGCAGCCAAAGTCTGCATATGTACCTTTCTGCCGCTGTTTTCTCTGTCAAAACGCTTTGTCATAAAATGATGTAACCCATGATGTTCAAAGATCCGACATTCGTTCATGGCAATGCCTGCATCTAAAGCCATCAAATGATACGCATATTCGATCAAAGTATACTCCGGTCTGTCTTTCAAACCTCTGTCTCCATTGCCGCTCACACCATCAAACTTCATCAACCAATAAGAAAATCCGTTTCCTGCATCTACCTGTCCCGAACGGATCTCGTCTGTTGATTCGTTCCACGCGATGATAGCCTTTGCTCTCGCGCCTCCGGCAGAAGTTCCCAATTTTAAGAGCTGTTCCATAGAAACATCATATGCCGAAACCGAAAGCTGTTCTTTGTCAGACAATACTTCTGATGCAAACTTTACCAAAGCGTCCACATCTACAGATTCAGCCTTGTTCTGTGTCGGTCCGGTGGAAGGAATATATTCTAACGCTCCCATTCCGCGTTTTCCGGTATAACACAAACGATCTATTGCAGAAAAGGATTCCGGTCTGCGTCCTGTGTTCACAAGCCATTTATCAATAACGGCATTTCCGAAACGATCCGGCAAAGAATCTGCCAAAAGTCCGGGAACTCCATGGAAAGCATCACCGGAAAGCTCCGGAAATGCATATAAGCGATCCGAAAGCGGCATTTGTAAAGGTGATACCTCGATGCCACTCGTCAGAAAATTTTTATCATATTCAAAGGTTGCCGGCTGATCTGCTGCTTCCATATGCACATAGCCAATGCGGGTACCCCACAGCCATACTTCTGCGGTTGTCGTCATTATTTCTCATCCCCCCACTTCCAGTCCGTGCTTTTATGCCTGTACCTTTCCGCGATAGCCCGTTGTCTTCCTTCTTCCGCAACAAAATAAGACGGTCTGATCGTGGGATCAGGAATTAGAAGATCTAAATTTTTGCCAAGGTCAAGCGCTATCAATATTTTCACCAAATTATTGAATTGAATGCCGTTACCTGACTCAAAATACACAATGCTCCGCTGCGAAACGCCGGATTTATCCGCTAATTCTTTTTGCGTCATGGGATAATCAATGCGATAACGCTTGATTCGATTTATTATTTCGGCAATTGCCTGTTCAGAACTTGTATCATTGCGAATCTGCATAATAGCACCTCTTTGAAAAATTCAAATATTTTACGCTCTGAAAACATTATAACACAGGCAAAAACAAAATGCAACTTCTTGCATTCTAGATAAAAATACGATATATAAAATGCAACTTTTTGCTTGATAAAAACCATGATTTATGCATTTAACACAAAATGAAACTTACAGTTCTCCGCGCCGTTTCATGTCATTCAGATACAGATCCGAATACATATCCAGTTCTCCCACCACGCGGGTGGAATCCTTTCCATAGACCTTGCAGCATTTGTGGGAAACTAATGCATGCTCCTCCTGGGTTTCGTCCATCTCTACACTCATACGCACGGAACCGCCTGTCACTTCTTTGTCCAAATGGTTCATGATCTCCTCGATCAGCCTGTCATTCGCATCCGCCATAGCAAACTCCTTTCCTGTCATAGGATACGCGGTCCTACAACGAAACCCTGTTCAGTGTATTCATGATCCCCGCCGTCAGCTTTTCCTCCGCAGGCAGTGCCTTCATCTGGTCCAGCCTCGCGGTATATTTATCCAGATCATTGAAAATTTTTACACTGATGTCCTTGAACCCGTCTTTTTTCAAAAGATCCGTAATATGGGTATAAAACTTCTGCTCCTGGAAAGCCGCATCCTGGGTGAACCCGCACAAAGTATTTCCCCGGATCGCCATATGCGCCACCTGATAATTGATCTCATAGGAGGTAAAAATCCGGTCATACAGCCCCTGCATGCCCTCCATGTGCGCGTCAATCCTGTCGGCATTTTCTGCCGTGCAGCCCTTGTAACGCAGGAACATAAAGGCGTCAATGGCGCTCTTGCACGCCGGCAGGCAGCCCAGCACTGCCACGATAGTCAACAGGTTCATGCGGTTGCCGGTGGCAATGATGCCGGCAGCGAATAAGCTGGCCGAGATGGCAAAGTAAACAAAAGTCCGCGCTAACTCATAGCGGGACTGGGTTTTGAGATATCCTCTTGTCCCCTTATATTCATCATAGAAAAAAAATCTACCGATCTTGATCATATTGCAATCCTTTACTGTTTTTTCCGCTCTTTCTTCTCCATCACACGCATGCAGGTGAGCAGCCAGTCATGAGGGATCACCTTTGCCGCAATCTCCATGCCCTTGATAGGCAGACTGTACACGGATTTGCTCCGTTTATTCAAAGAGTCTTTCAGCGCTTTGGCTACCACTTTGTCCGCAGAAACCATGACCATCTTCTTCACCGCCAGTGTGGAACCGGTTTTCTCTGCAACATCAAAAAACGGCGTGTCCACAGGTCCGGGGCAGACGCTGGTCACATAGATGCCCTTGTCCTTTAACTCCGCATTCAGCGCCTCGGAAAAATGCAGCACATAAGCCTTGCTGGCTGCATAAACCGCAAAATTTTTCTGGGGCAGAAACGCCGCGCAGGAGGCCATCTGAATGATCCGGCTGCCCTTTCTCATGTAGGGGATCATACGGTGAGTGATGCCGGTCAGGGCTTCGCAGTTTAAGCGGATCATGCCGGTCTCCTCCTTGCGGTCCTGTTCCGCAAAGGGACCCATGATCCCGTAACCGGCGCAGTTGATCAGTACGCGCACCCTTGCCTTATCCCGTTTCACCGCATTCTCCAGGCGCTCCAGCTGCATCACATTGGTAATATCCATCATAAAGACGCGGCACTCATGCTGCAGGGAATCCGCCAGCTCCGTGAGCTTGTCCTTGCTCCTGGCGATCAGCCAGAACTGGTCGATCCTGGCAAAGGCCGGATGCGTGTCCATCTGGCGTGCAAATTCTCTTCCGATTCCGGAGGAGGCTCCGGTGATAATAGCGATATTCATTGTGGTTTTCCTCGACTTTCTCAGATATATAGTTTAGTTTGATTTCTTTTTGTGGGTGTTGCGGATTGTTTTCTTCTTAGCAGGCTTACCGGTATTCCGTCCTGCAATATTTCTCGGCCGGATCAGGCATTTTTTGTCAAACCCGATCAGATCTTCACGTCCCGCCTTGACCAGCGCCTCATGCACCAATTCGTAATTCTTGGGATTGCGGTACTGGATCAGTGCCCGCTGCATGGCTTTCTCATGCGGGTTGTGGCAGACATAAACCGGTTTCATATCCCGCGGATCCAGTCCGGTGTAATACATCACAGTAGACAAAGTGGACGGCGTGGGATAAAAGTCCTGGACTTGTTCCGGCATATAGCCCAAATCCCGCAGGTACTCTGCCAGTTCCACCGCTTCTTTCAGGGTGGAACCCGGGTGGGAGGACATCAGGTACGGCACTAGGAACTGATTTTTCCCAAGCTGCGTATTCAGCTTTTTATATTTTGCCACGAAGCGCTCATATACCGCATTCTCCGGCTTGCCCAGCCGGCACAGCACCGCGTCGGAAATATGCTCCGGCGCCACCTTCAGTTGTCCGCTGACATGATGCTCCACCAGCTCGCGGAAAAAGGTATCGTCCGGATCTGCCATCAGATAATCAAAGCGGATACCGGATCGGACAAACACTTTCTTCCCCCCCGGCAGTTCCCGCAGCGTGCGCAGCAGCTTCAGATAATCGGAATGATCCACCTTCAGATTGGGACAAGGCTTGGGAAACAGGCACTGTCTGTTTTTGCATACGCCCTTGGTCAGCTGCTTCTCGCAGGACGGATGGCGGAAATTTGCCGTGGGACCGCCCACATCATGGATATAGCCCTTGAAATCCGGTTCCTTGATGAGCAGCTTTGCCTCCTCCACAATGGATTCGTGGCTGCGCACCTGGATCGTGCGTCCCTGGTGAAAGGTCAGCGCACAGAAATTGCAGCCACCAAAACACCCTCTGTTGCTGATCAGGGAAAATTTGATCTCCGAGATAGCCGGTACGCCGCCCTTTTCATCGTAGGACGGATGCCACCTGCGCATATAGGACAGGGCGTAGATTGCGTCCATTTCTTCCGTTGTAAGCGGCGGCTGGGGCGGGTTCTGTACCACATAGATGCCGTTAGGATAGGGCTCAATCAGCGGTTTCCCGGTGCAGGCATCCGTGTTTTCATACTGTATCATAAAACTTTTGGCATAAAGGGTCTTGTCCTGCTTCATCTCCTCGTAGGACGGCAGGCTGATCCCCTGATAGATGCCTGAAATATCTTTAGTCTTGTACACCGTTCCCCGAATAAAGCTCAGATCATGTACGGCAATTCCGGCGGACAGAGCATCCGCAATCTCCACAATGGACTTCTCGCCCATGCCGTAGGAGATCAGATCCGCCTGACTGTCCAGAAGTACAGATCGCTTGAAACTGTCAGACCAGTAGTCGTAATGTGCCATCCGGCGCAGGCTTGCCTCAATGCCGCCGATGATGATGGGCACATCCCGATAGGTGCGCCGTATCAGATTGCCATAGACCGCCGTGGCATGGTCCGGACGCTTTCCCATCTCGCCTCCCGGTGTGTAAGCATCCGTAGCGCGCCGTTTCTTCGAAACGGAATAATGGTTCACCATGCTGTCCATGTTCCCGGCAGATACTAAAAACGCCAGCCTTGGACGCCCCAGGACCTGGATACTCTTGTCATCCTTCCAGTCCGGCTGGGCGATGATCCCCACGCTGTATCCGTGGGATTCCAGCACCCGGGCAATGATGGCATGCCCAAAAGAGGGATGATCCACATAGGCATCCCCGGTCACATATATAAAATCCAGTTGTTCGATCCCCCGCACAGCCAGATCTTCGGCGCAAACGGGTAAGAAACCTGTATTATCCATAGTCTTCACACAAATATGATTTCCGCGTAATCTTTGATAAAATAGTCAGCCAATTCCATTTTTTGTCTCCGGATATCGGCGGAATAAAAATCTTCCACGGCACATACTCTCATGCCTGCATTGATCCCCGCCTGAATGCCGGGCAAAATATCTTCAAATACCAGACAATGCTCCGGTGCGATATCCAGCTCTTTTGCCGCAGCCAGATAGATATCCGGCGCCGGTTTCCCCTTCAGAACCTCACAGCCTGTTTTGATCACGGAAAAACAGGACTCCAATCCATGACTCTTCAGGATGACATTCACCAGTTCTCTGGAATTGCTGGTGGCGATCCCCATTTTGATCCCACGCTTTTGACAATCTGCTAAAAAAGCTGCCACGCCCGGTTTCAACGGCACTTCCTTCTCATATTTTTCCCAAGCCATACGATTCCAGTCCGCTTTGATCTCATCCAAAGTATCCGGTATCCGGAAGCGCTTCTTGAAATAAACGGCTGTCTCATGAAAACTCATGCCCTCGATACTCTCCTGCAGTCTGTCGGGCACAGGAATTCCAAATTTCCCCAGATATTCAATATCGATCTGATGCCACATCCACATGGAGTCCACCATCGTTCCGTCCAGATCGAAGATCACAGCCTGAATCTCCTTCATCATGGCAGTCTGTCCAGTCTGCCGCTGCTCTATGTACTTTAACAATTCTACTTCCGCAGAGGTCAGCTCTCTGCATGCACCGGGAGCCAAAGCAGAGTCCAGCTCCAACGGGCCAAACCGGATGCGCCGCAGCCCCGTCACTTCATTATCCACCGCCTGCAGCATGCGTTTGATCTGGTGAAAACGGCCTTCCCTGACGGACAAAACAAGCTTTTGATCGTCCAGCCGGCTAACTCTCGCCGGATAGGTCAGCCGGTTCTTAAGTTCCTCTTTTTCTCCGGGCGGCGCTGTGGCGGAGATGTCCACGCCGCATTCTAAGGCACACACCTCTTCGGAAGAAAGCGGATGTGCGATTTCGGTCAAATAGCTCTTATTGACATGACGCTTGGGAGAGAGCAGACTGTGTGCCAGGGCACCGTCGTCCGTAAACAGCAACAATCCTTCCGTATCTTTATCCAGACGTCCCACCGGGACCAGATTCCGCTTTTTGTCACACTCCGGCAAAAAGGACAGCAACAGATCCAGTACCGTCTGCTCCCGTTTGTCCGTCGTGGCGGATACAACGCCCTGCGGCTTGTTCATCATATAATAGACAAAAGGTCGATAATACAGCTTCTGACCATTGCAGTCAACAATATCTTTCATCTCATCGATTTTCTGCTCCGATGATAACGCGATCACGCCGTTCACCGATACTTTCCGCTTGCGGATCAGTTCCTTGACCTCGCTTCGGCTTCCCATATTCATTTGGCATAAAAATCGGTCAAGACGCATGTTTTCTACTACCTGTCTCATATAATGATCATATATTTCCGAGGTTCCCATCCTGGTATTTGCGGGTGTTTGTATATGCGTAAAATCATTTATCTCACAGCATTCCTGTTGCTGACATTCTGTATCCTGACGAATTCATCCATGAGCCTGTTCCTCGCCGCCAAGGGGCTGCAGCTCTGGTTTCAAAATATGATCCCGGCGCTGTTGCCGGTTATGATCCTCTCCGGCACCTTGATCCGCATGGGATTGACGGAAGGCTTCACCACATTGGTCTATCCTTTTGTCAAACCCGTCTTCCGCGTGAGCAGAAATGTCTGCTATGTGATGATCATGGGCTTTTTATGCGGATTTCCTATGGGCGCCAAATGTGTCAGCGACATGTATGCCGCAAATAAAATCAGCAGCCGGGAGGCGGAATTTCTTCTTGCCTTTTGCAATAACATCGGCCCGGTCTATTTTGTCAGTTTTGCGCTTCCGGTGATCGGCTGTACCGGGCTCGGCCTGCCGCTTTTGGGGATGTATGGTCTGCCGCTCCTCTATGGTTTATTCCTGCGTTATACCGCTTTCAAAGAGATTGGTATATCACCTCATAATCCTGAAGTTTCCAAAGAGCTGTCTTTTCTTCCTGCGATGGATGCGGCCATTTACGCCGCGCTCCAAAGCATGCTCATGTTGGGCGGATATATGATCCTGTTCAATCTGCTGCTGTTGGTGCCCGCCTTATCCTGTCCAACCGCATTGCCGTATCTTGCGCCGATCTTCGAAATTACGGGAGGTCTGTCCATACTCGGCACAAAACTGCCGATTTATTCGCTGATCGTGCTGCCCTTCGGCGGATTGTCCTGCATTGCGCAAACCTATACCTGTATCAAAGACACCGATCTGTCTCTCGCTGCATATGTCCGCCACAAACTGATCCTCACCCTGCTCACCGCAGGATATTATCTTCTTTTGCGCTTTTTGCGCCTGTTATAATTCACGATCTGCGCCGTCAGCACAATGACAAACAGCACGATCACTAAGGCCAGACAAAATTTGAGGAAAGTCAGAATATTCACCGCAGAGGGATCTTTTTCCACTTCAGCGGATACCGGTTCAAATGTGGTCGTTCCGATGGATTCATGCTTATGTTCCAACGGTTCCGTGGCAGGTACCGCTTCCTGTTCTTTCCGCTCTACCTGAGCGGAGGCTGTCAATTGATCGTCGCCGCCTGTTCTCTTAGAGAAAGTCTGGTCAAAGAACAGTGTATTGCTTTCTTTGAAAACATCCGAAATATTATAGGCCCGCACCTGGATCTGCGGTCTGCGGCCACCGGGGATCGTCAGATTCAGACGGAACGTATCCGGATATTCACCGGTCAAAGTATCGGTGTCCGGCCAGGTCTCCAGACGGGACCATGTTTTGCCGCCATCTATGGTATAGTCATAATAGACCAAAGGGCTGTCATAATCCGTGGCACTGATACTGAGGCTCAACGCGCCGGTGTCATAGTCACATTCCAGGAGGCTGATATCGCAGATATCGGGCACTGTAAGATCCTGCAGAGTGCTCTGCACCACATCATCCGCCGAGGCAGGCTGCAGGTTGGCGGGCATATTACTGTAATCAATGCCCAGCTTTGCGCTTTTTAACCCGAAATATCTGGCCACAGAATGGGCATCCGCCCGTCCGAAAGCTTTATAGTCTTCTGCATTTTTTACAAAATCCGCATCTCGTTCTTCATCCACGTAGCAGTGTTCGATGATAACGGCCGGGACTT
>ODAI013624277.1_pt1 | contig 71417 bp, 33 predicted proteins | sample 1539321 | NCBI WGS metagenome assembly ODAI01 (sample SAMN02144231, study PRJEB22623) | gut metagenome | biome: sheep rumen | host: Ovis aries | place: New Zealand
ACCGGCATCTCTCAACGCAAAACGGTCGGCCGCATGCTGGAAGTTGTGGAACACATACGAAGTAGTCTGGTAGATAGGCACCGCACGTGAATCGGTTGTTGGGTCGGCCTGTTCCTGACCTACATGAAGCTGAAGTGTCTCAAAATGTAATTTCTTTGTCTCGCTCATAGTATTGTCCTCCTATGTTTAATTAATAATCTATTTGTTTTTCATCGTCGTCTTGGTTTCCCTTTCGACACTGCAAAATTAGGCCTTAAATACGGGCTGGAAAATCCCTTAAACTCGTCATTTTAGTAACCAAAAAAGAGTACCTGGGAATAACATAAAAATGGTATTGTATGGTAGTTGGTGCAGTTATATTGAAACAAAAAAGAGGTTGTACCCGTCAGGGTACACCTCTTTAGTACAAAAAACAAAATTTAGAAACGCTGAACAATATATTTGCTCTAAATACAATAGTCGGCAATATCGGTAAGCCCCGCCTTGATGGCGTACTTCGTCGCCTCGAAAACGGTCGACACCCCCAATTTACGGAAGATGTTCTTCTTATGCGCAACAATAGTGTGGTAGCTTGAGAAGCGGATGGCCGCAATTTCTTTCACACTTTTGCCCTGTGCTATAAGCTTGAGAATTTCGGTCTCGGTAGCCGTCAATGTACTTTCGGGCACTTTGGGGTCGGACGGGCTTAACAGTTCCAACGATATTTCGTGACAGAGGAAGAGGCGGCGGCCCACTGCACACCTCAACGCATAACGGACCTCGTCGCTTCCACACGTTTTTTTCAGGAATCCAACCGTGTTGAAATTGCAAAGCTGGCGTACAAACTCAACATTATACTCGTTGGAGAGCAACAGCCAATAGGTTTCTGGAAAACGTTGTAACAAGATGCGCATTTCGTTCACATCTTGGATATTGAACATCGAATAATCGATGACCGCCACACAGTTCTCGCAATGGCCAATCCACTCAAACAGCGACTGCTTGTTCGATGTTTCAATCAGTTTCGACGACTCGTACAGCTCCTTCACGTAAAACATGAGCCCCTTACGGGTCAGGTCCTGATTATCTGCAATAACGAATGTTGGTGTATTCTCCATAAATACCTCCTTTTCTACTCTAAAGCTTGGAATATATCCTGATAAATATCTTCAACCTCCTCCAATCCGACGGAAAGCCTGATGACCCTGTTATCGACATTCATCTCCTCGAGCTGTTCGGGCTTGAAATTGCCGAAAATGGTGCTTGCCGGGTGTATTGCCAACGTCTTGTTCTCGAACAAGTTGGTTGCCCGCCGTATGAGTTTCAATTTGTTAAGAAAGGCGAAGCAGGCCTCGCGGCTTTCCAGACTGAACGTCAGAACAGCCCCCGTCAGGTCACCAAACTGGCGTTGTGCCACCTCGTGGAACGGATGGTCGGGTAGTGCCGGATAGTTGACAGAGACAATACCCGCTGTTTGCTGCAACCTGACCGCCAAAGCGAGCGTGTTCTCAGCCTGGGCCTTGTAGCGCAAATTCAGCGTTTCCAGTCCAAGCGTCTGCATATAAGCGACATGCGGGGTCATGTAACAACCAAGGTTGGCATAGACGTCACCACGCAACTTTTTCGTGAAAGCAAACGCCTTATACTGCTGGGCAAGTCCGCCAAGTTTTTTCGACTGTTTCCAGTTAAATGTTCCATAATCGATAACCAGGCCACCCAGACTGGTACCACCACCAGCCAGATACTTGGTGCTGGACAATACCTCGATATTCACCCCTAAACTTTTAGCAGAAAAGTGGGTAAACGGAACTACGGTGCTGTCGGCAATAAGGGGCACACCAGCCTCTTTACCAATGGCGGCCAACTCTTTCAGGTCGGCCACTTCCAGTTGCGGATTGGTAATAACCTCTAAGAAGATGGCGCAAGTATCGGCATCGATATGCCGGCGAACGGCTTCCAGGTCGGTCAGATCGCACGTGCGGATTTCTATACCAAACGGACTTAGCACCTCCTTCAACAACGACATGGTGTTACCAAACAGGTGATTCGACGTTACAATGTTCGAACCCGCCTGTGCAACCGTAATGAGAGCACAACTAATGGCCGACATGCCCGTGTTCATTGCCGTAACGCTTAACGCACGCGTCAGGGCCTGCACACGTTTCTCGAAATACTGCACAGTCGGATTGGTAATACGCGAATAGGCATGTCCGGCACTGCGTCCGGTAAAAGCCAACTCCATCTCTTCCGCGCTATCGAATTCAAAAGCAACCGAATGGTATACGGGCATATTCAGCGCATGATAGGCATCGGGCCTGTCGAACGGAACATGCAGCACAGTCGTCTTCTTTTCTGCCATTTCCTCTATCCTCCCTTAAATGTATTATAAGCCTCGGCGTACACTTACACCAATAGTGTGATTTTTTTCGTGGATGCAAAGTTACTTAGGCACAACGGCCTGTGTAATCCCATTCTTTCGGTAATTTGGTAGCACTGGCATACCCTAAATATGGTATGTATAATGACACAAAAAAGGGATTGCTAAGGGCTCTAAATATTAGGAATTTTGCAAACGTAAAAACAGATACACACCAGTATTCAGTAAACAAAAAAAGGACTATAAAAATGGCACAAATTACAGTAAATGGAGAGAAACAGGAGGTAAATGCCCCTATTTCAATAGCAGAACTTATTAAATTGAACAAAGTAGCCCAGCCAGAAATGGTATCGGTACAGGTAAACGAAGAGTTTGTAGACCACGCCGACTTCGACAGCACCCAACTGAACGATGGCGACAGCATCGATTTCTTATACTTTATGGGAGGAGGAGCTTATGTTTGATTTTACAGAGGAAGAACTTAACCGATACAGCCGGCACATCTTACTGCAAGACGTGGGTGTGGAAGGTCAGGAAAAGATAAAGAACGGCAAAGTGCTGGTGGTAGGCGCCGGCGGATTGGGCGCTCCCGTAGCCTTGTACCTTGCCGCCGCAGGTGTTGGAACCATCGGCATTATTGACGGCGACGTGGTCGACATCTCGAACCTGCAGCGCCAAGTTATCCACTTTACCGCCGACATCGACAAACCCAAAGTAGAATCGGCAAAAGAGAAGATGCTGGCCATTAACCCAAATGTGAAAGTGGTTACCTACCACGACTTCTTACGTGCCGACAACGCACTGGACATTATTAAGGACTATGACTTCGTGGTAGACGGGACCGACAACTTTCCGGTGAAATTCTTGATAAACGATGCCTGCGTAATGGCTGGCAAACCCTTCTCACACGGTGGCATACTCCGCTTCGAAGGGCAGACTATGACCCACGTTCCGGGACACGCCTGCTACCGCTGCCTGTTTAAGGAGCCACCTCCAGCAGGTCTGGTACCTACCTGCTCGCAAGCGGGGGTTTTAGGCGCCATTGCCGGTATGTTGGGAACCATTCAGGCTGCCGAAACCCTAAAATACCTGACCGGAGTTGGCGAGCTGCTGACCGACAAACTGCTCACCTTCAACGCCAAGACTATGGATTTCAGAAAGGTGAAATCGCACAAGAACAGCAACTGTCCAATCTGTGGCGAACACCCGACTGTGACCGAACTGGTAGACTACGAGCAAGCCGCGTGTGACCTGAAATCGCACAAAAAATAATAACATAAGGCATAGACGCACCCTAACGTCTGTGCCTTTTTTCATTTATCACTATGAAAATGGGAAACAGCGTACCTTTAAAAAAAGACAATTATAAGCGATTTTCGGCTATTTGAAGAAACGACGTAAACTATGAATTGAGTATATTTACCTAGAAAAAGAGAATCAAATAACAAAATTGAACGAAATGACACCAGTTTGGATTAGCGCATTAGGCCTGTGTGTAACAATCTTGGTAGGCGCTATACTCGGATTTTTCATAAAAGAGTTACCACACAAGTGGAACGATACGGTATTAGGCTATTGTGCGGGAATAATGCTAGCCGCATCGATACTCGGGCTGATTGTACCGGCCTTCAACGCCACCGCCGCGTGGTGGTTGGTGGTTCTTGGCGTTATGGCAGGAGCGGCTTTCCTTAACGTGCTTGACCTGATAACTCCGCACCTCCACCATATTACGGGCCTCGAACAGGAAGAGCACCTCAACAACAAGACCCTGAACCATGTGCTGCTGTTTGTGATGGCCATTGCCTTGCACAAACTGCCTGAAGGCATGGCGGCAGGCGTTAGCATGAGCAACAGCTGCGGGTCTCCCACAGACTGGTCGGTATCGGTAGGCATAGCCCTGCAAAATGTACCCGAGGCAATGGTTATAATTGCCCCCTTATTGCTGGCCGGCGTCTCGAAACTAAGAACAGTGTGTATTTCGTTTGCGATAGGCCTACTGGAAATTACTGGGGTTTGGATTGGCTATGGTTTAGGGTCGGCATCAGACACCATGCTGCCCGTAATGCTTGGATTTGCCGGTGGAGCCATGCTTTACGTCACATCTGACGAAATGATACCTGAAACCCATGCCCACGGCTACCAGAAGCAGGCCACCTATGCCCTCTTGCTCGGCTTTATGACCCTGCTTGTTATGGAAAAGGCAGTTTGCTAGCTATAAACGGCCAGACTACAGGAACGAAATTCTTTCGTCACGATGCGACGAAATTAATCGCTATTATCGGCCCCGAATCAACTAATAAAAAAGAATAGCAGATTAAAAAATTTCACAATATAGTTGTCTGAAAATAATGAAATTACTAATTTAGCTGAAAAATTGGGGGATTAGCTCAGTTGGCTAGAGCGCTTGCATGGCATGCAAGAGGTCATCGGTTCGAGCCCGATATTCTCCACTTAATATAAAAGGAATCTGGATAGGATTCCTTTTATATTATTACTATTCAATCGGTTGTAACAATCGCAACACAACGATTCTGTAATTGTAGAACCGGCTGAACTGGTAACAGCACACAATAGAAATGTTAGTTTTGAAATTTTAAGAATCGCTTTTTTTCAAGCAAATATATCTGTTGTTGTTAAAATTCATATTATTTTTGAGAAAAAACCTATTAATGGAAAAGAGAGAAGCACAACTATTGGAAAATGCGAAAGCAATTTGTACCTATTTTGACGATGAAATTCTTATCTTTAACGATATTCGGAAGATGGCCGCAGCCGAAATTCCACTGAACACCATTGTAGCTGATACAAATGTGGTTCTATACTGCGCAATGGGTACAATCAGCCTAAACGTGAACGATGAGCCCTACTCCCTGATTGAACGCCAGATTTTAATATGTCCGCCGAAGGCCGACTTGAACAACTATGTGCTGAGCGAAGACTGCTTTTGCCATGCCATTTCACTCAGTTCCAACATTATACACAGCGCACTGAAAAATAACATCAGCCTGTGGAACAAGTGCCTTTACGTCGACAAAGTGAACCTGCTGACCCTTAACGAGGAAAGCGAGGACCTTTGGATTAAGTACTACGACCTGATGAGGGCAAAAATCAAGAGCGAGCAGGTGAACTCGTACGACAGCTGTATTCTGCAATCGATTGTCTATGCATTGGTTTTGGAGTTGTGCGGACGAATGGTTTTGAACGCTTCCGAACTGCTTAAACGCCGTATGAACGAGCGCACCAAGCAGAGCAGCACTATCTTTAAAAACTACCTCGACCTGCTGAACAACACCCCTGTCAAATACCACCCGGTAGAGTATTACGCCAACCAGCTGTGTGTAACTCCCAAATACCTGGCCAACGTCTGCCGGCAAGAGAGCGGGAAAAGTGCCATTGCGTGGATACAAGACCGTGTGATTCACGACATCCGCTTCATACTCGACAACCCTAATGTCTCCATCAAAGAAATTGCCCTTCTGACCGGTTTCGACACCGTTTCGCTATTTGGGCGCTTTGTGCGCACCCACATGGGCACCTCGCCACGCAACCTGAGGAAAAAAGTCTAAGCTTCTGCCGTTCATACCAGAGCGAGCGTAAAGTGCGACCTTAAAACTAGGGACATAACAACTATTTTAACGGCGACCGCCTGTTATTGGGCCGCATTATTGCAAAAAATGCGCTAAATTTGTCCCTATGAAGGGAATGACACCAATAACGGAAGGCATCAAATACACGGGTAGCAAGAAAAAGATGCTTCCCTATATACTCGACGCCGTATCGACACTACCGGTCCAATCGGTGCTCGATGCCTTTAGCGGCACCACGCGCGTCGCCCAGGCATTCGCCCAAATGGGTTACGACACTACGGCAAACGACGTGTCGGAATGGACAGAGGTGTTTGCGAACTGCTTTCTTGTGGCCAACCGCCCTGCCACTTTCTATAAGGAACTGATTGACGAGTTGAACGCGCTGCCCGGCTACAAGGGCTGGTTCTCGGAACATTATGGCGGAGAGGGCGAAGGCGGCAAACGTCCCTTCCAACTGCACAATACTATGAAGCTGGACGCCATCCGCGAAAAGATTGACAGCTACGGTCTGGACTTTCCTGACAAATGTGTGCTGCTGACGAGCCTTATCTATGCGCTCGACTCGGTAGACAACACCCTGGGGCACTACTGCGCCTACCTGAAAGGCTGGTCGCCCCGCTCTTATGCCACCATGAAACTGCGTGTTCCGCAGAAATTCAATATCACCACACAAAACCGAGTCCTAAGGGGGGACGTATTCGACGCCATAAAGGACTACCACGACTTGGCCTACCTTGACCCGCCCTACGGCTCAAACAACGAGAAGATGCCCCCCAGCCGTGTCCGTTACGCCTCGTACTACCACATTTGGAAAACCGTCATACTGAACGACCGGCCAACCCTGTTCGGCAAGGCCAACCGCCGCGAAGACAGCCGCGACACGGTGTCGGCCTCCGTATTTGAGGAATACCACAAAAGCGAGTCGGGAAGATTTATGGCAATGGAGGCCATTGAACGGCTTGTGAAAGAGACCAACGCCCACTACCTGCTACTGTCGTACGGTAGCGGCGGACGCGCAACCAAAAGCGAACTGAACGATATTCTGAACAGCAACGGCAAACTGCTGAAAGCCATTGAGGTGGACTATAAAAAGAACGTGATGGCAAATATGTGCTGGACGAACGAATGGATTACCAACCAAGACAAATATAAGGAATACCTGTTCCTGATTGAGAAATAGGCACGAAAACAACAAGCCACACCGCAAGAAACGGCTGCTTTAGGGCACGGCTGTTCTATATAGGTGAAACTGGCTCTACCTAACTATAACTTTTTGGCGGTAAACAGTGTCAGCCCCCGACTGCACTACAAGCATATAGACCCCTTTAGGAAAATAAGAGGTATAAAAAGCCGCACTTGAAGCACTTGTCTTTTTCGACGCCACCTTGCGTCCCTGTGCATCGTACAACGTGAGAAGGGAAGCACCCTCCAAACCGTCCACTACCAACAAACCGTCTGAAGGGGCAGCCCATACCGTATTTGGCCCGGCAGCCACATTTCCAACACCTGTTTTAGCATGGCGCAACCGAATAGGGGTAGGCGCGCAGTGGTTACCCGCGCTAACGTGCCAGTTATAGAAAAAGAGGTACCACCCCTTGTTGTTAATCCAATCTAAGTTACAACCCGTCAGTTCAATAAGTCCGTCAACGGTGTAAGGGAACTGAATGTCGGCATCGGTGTGCGAATGGTAGAGTGGGGCAGTGGTGCCGTCGGCATCGATGTGGTAGCTGCCCGCCCCCAGCGACACGCCCAATGGCAAACGTTGTTCGCATCCGCCGGCCAGATTGCTGTAAGTTTGACTGAAAACGACCTCATGGGTCGCCTCATCAACAATGCTGATTGTAGCATCGAGCGGTTTGACCGGATAAATGGAGATTGAGTCGATAACCACATCGCGCTTCACCGTGAAGTACATGTATTCGGTACTGAAATTACTGCGTGTCCAGGCGTTCTCGGTCAGGCGTCTTTTCCCAACGAAGCCGTCGAAACCATCGGCATCGCTAATAAAGAGGTAATCGTCGCCAGCCGACGGCGTAAAGGTAAAAGAAGAACCAGTAGCCAGCGTGTTTCCCGCCAGGTCGGTCCAAACGTAGTTGCCCGGCTGTTCCACCTGCAGCACTACCGGTACGCCCACAGTAACATCGGCATCGGGCACCTGTAGTAATCCCGACGTTACCACAACACTGTCCACCCCCGAAGCGCATTTATCGGAAGAGACCGTAACTGTATACTTGCCAGCCTCTTTGGTTAAGAGAGCGGGCACATCTTCACCAACCAGCCTTGCGCCATCCCTCTGCCAAGAGAAAGCAAGACCGTCGTCGGCCCTGAGGCCACAGTCGAGCAAAAGGAACGATGTTTCGCAAAGGTGTCTGCCAGTTCCCAGATGCGGTTCCAAACTGTTGCTCACATAAACAGTGTCGGTCAGCGAGCAACGGCCGCTATCGGCCACCACCATGTAGCAACCCGGCACATCAGCCACCAGCGTAGCACCCCCGCCAACCATTTCACCATTGCGGAACCAGCTCAGATGGTAGTTGTCTGACAAATTAGCGGCAGACAGCGAAACGGAGCCCGAAGCATTACACAGTGTGCAGTCGCTACCGAGGTCGGGCTTGCGGCAATCGGGAAAGCGGACATCATCGTACTCGGTACCGATGCAGAGGTCGTCGAAGAAAGTAAAACAAGTATCGGTAGGGCACCAGGTTTCATCGTCGCCACCGTGGAACGTAGAAATATAGAGTTTGTCGACCTGTTCGCCATTGTTCGTGAACTGGCGTCCCTTTAGGAAGAGCACCTCCTGACCGTTCACCCACACCTGCACTTCGCCATCTTTGCTGTCGGGGGTGCTATTCGCCTTCACGCGTTCGGCAATGTGCATCCATTTGCCGGGAACAGCCACCACAGGCGAACCGTCGGGGAAATAAAGCTGGTGGTTCTCACCATAGGTATCAGTCTTCACCATATCGTAGAGGTAAAGCATGATTTTTCCACCCGCCCTCCACATAAAGCGGGCCGACCAGCCGTTCGTACCGTCGCACATAGCCCCGCCCGAACAGTTGTCGCCCCCCGACAGACCCGGCAGTTTACCCCCATAGGAAGAAGTACCCCAGCTGAAATTATCGGAAAACATAAGGAAGTAACTCATATAGGCCTCGTTGCGCGATTCGAAAAGGAGCGGCACCTGACAACCCGTGTGGGCAGTACCGAACTCATTTTTGGGGTACATCACCCTTAGCGACTGCAATCCGGCCGCCGCGTGTTCGGCAGAAGTGCGGGTACGACTGGCCAACCCCTCGTCCCACGACGCCGGCAGGAAACCATCGTCTGTCCACAAGTCTCTAGTGAACGGCGTACCCTCGGGCACATTCTCGAAACTGGTGCGCATCAGCAGAGAGGCAGAAACGTTGAACGTCCCCAGCAACAGACTGAAAGTAAACAAGTATTTAAGGAACAACATAGCTCGAATTTGTTAATGGAAGTGGGCAAATGTATAGAAAAATGGGGAAAGAAGACAAACGGAAACCAGACTTTTAGATTGAGGAAGGGGGGGAAAACTGTTTTTGGAAAATGGTTCCCAATTAAATAAAAGACGCACAGAGGTTGAGTAGTAACATACTAAAAAAGTGCAAATTGTTAATAATTAGCATTTGTATAACGATTTTTTTTATTATAACTTTGTGTTGTAGTTATGTGTTTTGTAAAAATAGATAGCCTTACTTTAACATATAAGAGAAGATTGGTTTACTAGTTTTGCAAAATCTTTTAAGTTTAACTTGATAATAATTTGTGGAAAACCCACATCCGTTATTTATGTTTACATTCAAACACTTAAGTAGATTATCTGCTTTATTTATTGCCTTGTTTGTTTCTATTTCAGCTTATGCTGCAGAAATGCAGGAATACATCGTTAAAAACACTAATAGTTCGGGACCTGACTCGTTCCAGGATGCCATTAACACCGTTAATGCGGAAGGTGGGTCGTGGACGATAAAGTTTGAGATACCGAGCGGGGATAAGACTATTGATTTGGAATACGGACAAACCTTTAAAGATTTGGATGAATTGATAATTTTAGGTTCAGGCTCTGAAACTTTAAATTTTCATTTTAAGAAAACCGATAATCCAATCTATAAAAACGGTTCCCTATATTTTGAAAATATCAAGAAAATTAAAATTAGAAGTATGAAATTCTTTAAAAACGAAGAAAGTAACGTTATAGGAGAATTTCATATACACAAATGTACAATAGAAGAATTCGTAAAATGTAAGTTTATTGGAATAGGGCTGAGAGCCGAAGACCTCGACAATAGTATAAAAGTAGGCCGTATTGATAGTTGTAGATATACAAACTATCAGAAGTTTGTATATGGTAACTTTGAAGTTGCAAGCCTCAAAACTGATACATTCGAAGGGGGACAAGTAGGAATTGATGTTTATAAGAACGATGGTTTTTAACAAAAATTCACAGTGTTGAAAATTGCTTGTTTTCAGCTACTTCTACCCAATTTTCTGAGTACGGGACTATATCTGGATGTACTTTCTTTAATACTGTGTTTTTCAACTGTTCTATAAAATCAATAGAAGAATCAGACTTTGATAACTCTCAAATATATGGAGGTGTTGCAACCTTGGGAGACGTGGAAAAGTGTACCTTTCAAAATACTGAAGGATCTTACTGGCAAGGCGCAATCGCAGTTTATTCGGTTGATAATATTAATTCTTGTATATTTAAAAATAATACGGAGAATGATATTTGTGTAGATCAGTTGGGAAGTGTGACTAATTCTAAATTTTCTAAAGACACGTACAAAAGAAATGACATATATGGTGGTTCGATAGTTGTAAGGGAAAAATGTGGTGTTATATCAGGTAATACGTTTGATTATCCTTATGAATATAACCATTATACTGATGTCGGTGATCTTGAATTTGTCGTTACTCCTTTGAAAGTAGTAAGTGGAGCATTACAGAATTCTAAAATTTATGACAATGAGTTTATTAATGGCGAATACTGTATTTATAATGAAAGCTCTCAGCAAGGTTTTTATGACAATAACACTTTTACTCATAATAGGGGCGGAAATCAAATTGAAAAAGCAATATATAATGCCGAAACAATAAAAAAACCAGAATTGCTTTCTGCGATTCTCAAAGACGGGAAATATGTTATTTCTGGATATGCTGGCTCAAATGCTATTGTTGATATTTACTATCGTGTAGAAAAACAAACAGCTCGTAGAAAATTAGCATCAGTAGAAGCAGATGCAGATGGCAAATTTGAGGCTATAGTTGATGCGGCATATGTAGAAATCTCTTTTTACGTGAGTGCGACTGCTACTTACGAGGGTTTGTACACAAGTGAATTAAGCGAACTATATTGTGGTGATTTACCATTGAATATTTACGTAAAGGAAAATGGAGAAGGAAATGGTTCAAACTGGGAGAATGCTATGGGGCCAGCTGACGTTAGAAGTGCGTTGAAGAAATGCCAAGATGGAACGACTTTTCATTATGCAGCAGGTGAATATAGTAATAAGGAGATATTAGAAAAGAGTGTAAATATAATAGGAGGATATCCAGATAAAGCTACAACAGGAGCTAAGTCAGATGCAAGAAAAAATAAGACTATAATAAAAGGGGGATTTGGGATAAAACATTATGTTCCATCAGAAATAAAATTTTCAAAATTATATTTTGAAAATTCTGATATTAATATGTCTGACGGTCTGGATCAATTTCCTGTTAAAAAGATTGAATTGGACAGCTGTTATATGACAAGTCCTTCTACGAAATACTTGGATGTATACGCAGAAGAGTTTTATATGAGAAATTCGTTTGTTGATAGGTCGCTATCTACGGGTGATATACTAAGTGTAACAGGACTTAAACGTTCAGAAATAGAAGGATGCACTTTTGTAGGAAATGGGACGCTACATGCAGGTGGAATAGATGCTGATATTCTGATGAAAAATAGTACTGTATTTAGTACTACAAGTAAACGCTGCATAGGACTATCTGGCAATGTGTTGTTTGAAAATAATACAGTAATAAATAATTCTACGGACAACTCAACCAAAGAGATTCTATCTAGTAATTACATTAATGCAATTGGTTCTATCTTCTATTTTAAAGAAGACAGAACTTTGGTGGATGCAGAGAATAGTGTCTTTTCGAATAACATTATATCTTCAAATCCGATAAAGAATAATTATAGTGTTTCTAATAAAGAATTATCAACCTTACTTGATGGCACTTATGATGAGGAAACTGGTGTCTTTACTCCAAATCTGACAGTTAAAGAAGGCGGTTTTGTACCAACAATTTCGTTATTGAAAGACAAATTAGCTGATGACATATCGATACGATTTAAAAGGTTGGACGATGTGGTGAAAGATGCTAATAACGTAAACCGTCTAACAAATACTTGCCCTGGTGCGGTTGAACTGGAAAAGGAAAATCTCTCGCTCAAGTCTGTTTTCGTAGATGTGTACGGCTCAAAATGTATTGGCAAGGAAGGATATATTGAAGTTTCTTGGACGGATAAGTCCTATAACACCTCAAGTTATCAATTCAAGATGGTGTTGACAGATGAAAACGGGAAAAAGATTGAAGGTGCTTTGCAAGACCAGTCTGCTGGTTCTGGAACTTTCCAAATTACAGGACTGAAAACTGGTACGTATTCTTTTGAACTATACGTGAAAAAAGCTGGCGTTTTTGTCGCTGCCGCTTGTGATGCGGTTACTATACGGTATAGAAACTTTAATCCAGCTATAGACGAAACTCCTGCGGAAAAGAACAAATTTATAATGATCAAACCGAAGGATGCGTTCCAACTCACCTATATCACAGCTGGCGCCGGTCGCGAAAATGATAATGACCCCAACGAACCTGCATGCAAGCTCGACGACCATAAGATTCGAATGACGGTGAAAGGAGGTACAGCTCCTTATACATTCTCTATTTATAACTCAAACAATAAACTTATAATTAGAGAGACGCCAACCGTGAATTTAGACGCTGATGGTTATTTCAGCTATACATCCAGACTTCTTGCCCCAGATTATTATGTCGTGTATGTGAGCGATGCCTCTGGATGCGAATACGGAGATGATGTTCATGCCAATTTTACCGCAAAACACCATATGACGTTAGCTTCTTATGAGCGTTCATGCGATAGTAAAAATAGTTCGCATATTAAAATAAAAACACAAGGTGAACCGTTGGATAACTTGTCTTTGTTTGTTGACAAACTCAGTGAGGTTCCAGATACCTTTGTAAACATTTCGCCTGTTGGCAAGCGGTATGTCGATTTACTCGGCATTTATAAATCTGGTATGTCGACGTTCGAGGATGGCTGTGTGGCCTTTTCGCCTATAGTAGTTGAGCCGCTAAGCCAGTCTTTCATCGACGAATTGTATAAAATCAGGATAGATAAGCCTTACGAAAAGAAAGACCAGACATGTTATGGGGTAGATAATGGTAGTTTCACTATCTATCCTAAAGCAGAATTTGAAAATGATATTTACGGCGATTTTACCTATTTCTGTGTTTTAGTAGATGCTGTAACCAAAGAGAAAGTCCAAAAAAAGGAAGGCATAATACTTTTAGACCAGCCAGTTACATTCGAAGGTGTGGCACCAGGTAAATATAGCGCATATTTTTCATATCAGATGGGCTTATGTGATGTCGGCCAAAGAACCGATTTCCTCAAATTTGCAGAGATAGCTGCAGTTAAAGAGCCTGTTATAACAAACATGAACGACATACCGGTCATTCGTTGTAAAGATAAGACGGCTACTCAAAAGTTCAATGTCGTTAATTACGATAAGAACATTTATACTTGGGAGCTAACAAAGGATGACGAGGATATTACCTCAAAAGTAGACGCTACTGTTCCAACTACAGAAGAAGGTGAATTTGTCTTTAAAGGCCTTACTGCAGGTGACTATGTCTTTAGCTTGGTGGACCAATGTGGTAATCCTTTTTCTAAAAGTTTTACAGTGCTGGAATCCCTCAAGAAAACCATGAAGGTTGTAGACAACAGCGGTGGTGTTAGTTGTGAAGGCAAGTCTGACGCTTATTTCGATATTAATGTAACGAATTGGAATACCGGAGACAAGTGTTCGATAACCAATGCCGAAACAGGCGAGGAGTTGGAAGTTTCCAAAACCACGAAGGGTACTTATATTTCATTCTTCACCTATTATTTACCAGGCGGCAAATATAATGTTGATGTAACAGACCTCTGTGGAACGACCTATCCGACAGTTGTAGTTGACCTCGACGAACTCGGCAAGGAATCTAAGTTTGGCGTTATGTTAGAAGCTGCATCTGATGAGCCATGTAACGATGACTACCATAAGATTTTGGCAACTGTCAGCGGCATAACGTCTGAACCTTACACATTCACCCTCTATAAGGAGGGCGAAGAAGAGGAGCTAGACAGTAAGCAGAATGTCGACGAGTCTTCTTATACCAGCGGAAAACTCGATAATGGCAACTACAAGCTTGTGGTTGAAAACGGTCTGGATTGCAAAGCTGAGGCTACATTCACGGTTAAACCTGTGAGCATGCAGTCGCTGGCAAACATCAGTATTGATAATGTAGACTACGAAGACCAAACTTGTTTCGGTGTAGATAATGGTGAGATTACGGTCAGATATAGTGAAAACAGCACTTTAACACCGTTGAAACTGGTAGCAACATCAGCCAACGGCACCCAGTCTGTCGTGACCGGGTCGGCCGAAAAGGCGAAACTGACCATCACCGATCTGGCTCCTGGTACGTATGACCTGGTACTAGACCATAATTTAGAGGGTTGTGAAACCTCGGCTACTTCGGCTGCCGTGCAGTTAGGCAAAGTGACTATTAAAGGTTTGTCGGGCCAACTGTCGATAGATGCCGCCTCGTTGGTTACTACACAGCCAACTTGTGCCTATCCGTCTAACGGAACTGTGGATGTTGACATCCATAACTGGGTAAATGGTAGCAGTAAGGTCACTGTCTATCGTAATGGCAGCCCGCAATGGGGAACTTTTTACGCAGAGCTTGGAGAATATACCAGTAATGCGCCTGGTGTGCTGTATTATGTTGATGAGGAACACAAAGCCGCGAATATAGTCCACTTAAGATTTCCGAAAGCGTCAGGTACCATTATGGTGCAGGTGGAAGACGAGTGTGAATACAAAGCTACTTTAGACGACATTCAACTTCAAAAGTTCGAAAAACCATCAATCACTTTGGTTGAGGAAGACAGCCATTTGGAACTAGATTGTAACTCGTCGGCCAACGGCCGACTGGTTTTCACAGTCGCTAGCGAATCTGCTTCACTTTTCTCTGCCGCCTATAAGGCCGAAAATGGCGATTTCATAACAGTAAAGCCTGATGAGGCAGGTAAATATGTAATAACAGACTTGTCTGCCGGCCAATATACTTTCAGCATCAACAGTACGGTAGAAGGCTGCAAGGATGCCGCTACTGAAACTATTGAGATTACAGAACCTACACATATTGAAATACATAAGTTGTCGCCAGCACCGGTAGTCTGTGTGGCTGAAGGCACAACCGCCTATGCTTCGGTTGGTGGCGGAACTCCTGACTACACCTACCGCTGGACCGATGCCGAGGGCAATTTGTTAGGTACAGGCGACAAGGTGGAACATCTGTCGGTGGGCGAAGACTACAAACTGCTGGTGACCGACAGCAAACTGTGTAAAGACAGTGCGACATTCAATGTTGGAGCATACCAAATGGATCCGCTGACCGACATTAGCGTTACCAAATTTGGAAGTAAAGACCAAACTTGCTTTGGCGTGGATAACGGAGAAATCAGAGTTTACTATAGTGGTAACACTTCTGAGACACCACTGAAACTGTTGGTTATTGGTGCCGACGGGGTGGCACACAAGGCGGTTTCTGCTAGCGAAAATGGAAATATTGTGGTGACTGACTTGGCTCCAGGTGTCTATTCCGTATTCTTGGACCACGACAATGAGTGGTGTGAACAAGAAACCCCTGCCGCAATTGCATTGGGTGAGAAAACAATCTCGCCTGTCGGAGAGTTGGCAATTGACAAAAAGTCTTTGGTAATAAATGTGGCCACTTGTAGCAAGCCAATGAATGGTAGTGCTGAAATTGACGTCTTGAACTGGGTTGATGGAGGTAAGATTACTGTTTACCGAAATGGTAGCCCACAGTGGGGTACGGTTCAGTGCGAGAAGAAGCCATACACCAGTCCAGCACCGGGATGGTTCTACTACGAGAATGCAGAAAAGATGGCGGAACACACGGCCCACTTGGTGATTCCGAGAATAGATGGAGGTGATTTCAAAGTGGAGGTGATTGACAATTGCGAGGATACTGTAAAATTTGAGTTCATCCACGAAAAAATGGTTGGTCCTGCCTTTGCGTATGCCGACGACCAGGTATTGGACTTAAAGTGTAGCACGGATAGTTACGGAAAAATAGCGTTCCATACTACAGGGGGCTCCATTTTCAGCTATTATGTCAATGACGAGGAAATGACTACGGACGGGGCGGACAAGTATGTGAAAGAAAACCTTCCTGCGGGTACTTATACGGTTTCTTCCAAGAGCAAACTGGAAGGCTGTAAGGATGGATTTAAAGAGGAGGTTGTAATCACTGCTCCTCCTGCATTGGTTGCCAGTCCTAAGGCTGAGCCTGTCTACTGCGATGAGGTGGGTGCGACGGCTAAAGCGAACGTCGTTGGCGGCACACCAGGATTTACATACAGCTGGACAGACGCTGAAGGCAATGAGGTGGGCAAAAAGGCAGAAGTTAGCCATTTGAAGGCGGACGAAACCTACACTTTGGTGGTGACCGATGCCAATATGTGCCAGACCAGTTCTACTGTGTCACCAAAATATGCGGCACCTTTGACCAGCATCAGTGTTAATAAAGTGGAAGAGAAACACCAGAAGTGTTATGGTGTGGATAATGGTGAGATTACAGTTTCGTTCAGTGGAAACACTTCTGGCGCATCGTTGAAATTTGTGGCTATTGGTGCAGACGGTAAACCGGTGAAAGCTGTTACCACCGACCTTGAAGATAGTAGTGTCGACATCTCGGGTCTTGCCCCTGGTTCGTATGATGTGAGACTAGGCTATAACGTCAGCGGTTGCGAAACTAGCGATAAGGCGATTTCAGTTGCGAAGGACTTGGTGGTGATTAAGGCTCTTGACAAACCTCTGTTCTTAAAAGATAAGAAAAGAGTTGAAGACAATCCGTGCGAAAACATAGGTAAGGGACGTATGCACCTGGAAATGGTGGGTTGGACCCCTGATGTATATAAATGGACACTCAAACGTGCTGGTCAAACCGATGCGGAACTAAAACCACAAAGTCATTGTGGCGACAAACTGCCTAATGGTGTTACCGCATTTGACCTTATGACGCTTCCTGAAGGTGAAAACGTGTTCACTATGTGGGACGCCTGTGGCACAATACACAGTGATACGGCTATTATTGGTCATAGAGATTTGGCACCGATTACCATAGACACGGTTAATAGCAAAGCCATCTCGTGTGAAGGACGAACCGACGGAGGTCTCACGTTTGTGGCGTGGCCGTGGGATGTTGAAGACAGCGCCGCTGTTCTGAAAGATGGAAAGATTGGTATAGAAGATTTCAAGCCAGAGGTCAAAGACGGCAAGGCCTACTTCGAGTTAAAGGGACAAGGTGCGGGCGTTTACACGCTTGTTACAACCGACCTTTGCGGGCGTGAAGAGTCGAAAGAAAACAACTTCACCGCCTTCTCGGCGCAGAACGGTATGCTGACCGTTGATGTCGACTTCGATGCCGAGGCTGCCAAGTGCGATGTGGAGGAACGCATCTTCAAGGTGACTGCCACAGGCGGTACGGCACCTTACATCTACACCATTACCAAGGGTGGGGCTACTGTTCAAACTACAGAGGCTACCGAGAAAAAGTCGTTCAACAGCCAACTGCTGACCGATGGCACCTATGTAGTGACTGTCACCGACAAAACCGATTGTAAGGCGGTATACGACAATGGTCTGACCATCAAGCCGAGCCATACGATGAAGGCTAAGAACAGGGATGTGATATGTGGTGATATAAAGCAATCTCTGGTTTACGCTTCAATTGACAATGGCACTACCCTTGGGTTGAACTATATTGCTATTGACGAGTCTGGTAAAGAATACCTTCCTTTGCAAGACGGGTTGGCTCAATATGGAATTTGCACTTTTGAACTGCCTACTAACGTCACCTTAAAGGGCTTGATTGCCAAGGTAGACGAGCAATGCAGTGTATATGCCGACTTGGAGTCCATGCCGTTAGACGAGAGCGCATTGGCAGAAGCAAAAGTGACAATTGACACACTGATTCACCAACGCTGTTACGGTATAGACAATGCCGAACTTCGGGTGAATTATTCTGGCCCTAAGACCACATACGACATGAAGTTAAGACTGAAAAATGTGGACAATCCGGATGTTATAGTGGATACAGAAAACAAGCATGGCGAGGAACTCCAGTTCAAGTTCAAAGACCTAGCCCCAGGTAACTATGAGTTGTACCTGGTTCAGGCTGTCGGAAAGTGCGATGCCGGTTTGGAACCACGCAAAATTCAAGACATCTCTATCAAAGCTATTCCACATCCGTTCGAACTCCTTTGGGATACGGTCATCCAAAGTACCTGTTATTCTAAGATGAATGGCAATCCTGCTATCAAAGTGCATGGTTGGAGCGAAGGTAACTGTACTTGGATGTTGACTAAGTTTGATAAAAAAGAGGGATATTATAAGTTAGAGGCTACAAATACAGACGCTTATCCCGTTAGTGGCGATTCCGCTTATTGGAGTTCTGACCATCTAGACGCTGGTTTGTATAAGATAACATGGATGACTTGTAATGCATCTGTTTCTAAAGAGTTTGAAATAGAACCGCTTAAAGAGCCTTCGCTTAAAGTTTTGGCAAGCAGTAACACCGACTTGAAGTGCGGCTACGACAAAGCTTACGTTGACTTCCATTATGAGGGTGGTGTGCCTATGAACAAGCGTATTCTGATTAAATATATTCCAGTAGGAAGTAGCGACGAAGACTGGGATTTCACGACCGAAGAGTTAAAGGCGGAAAACACCTACCGTCTCTATGGCTTCACTCCTGGCTCGGGCAACATGGGTCACAAAAAGGTTGAGGGTACCGACTATGTTTTGACAGACGAGGATAATGGCTTGCCTGATGGTAAGTACCATATCTTCTATGAAGATGCAACAAAAAAATGTCAGGGCGACGACGTCCATGCAACAGTTGAGGTACAACGACCTTATGTAAACTTGAATTTAGCGAAACAAGATGTGTTGTGCTTCAGCGAAAACTATGGTGTAATAAACCTTGTGCCAACACGTAGTAGTAAAGATGTTACCATCAAATATCAGTTCATGGATGAATTTAAACAAAGTAAGGTAGAAAGAACTGAAGGTCAGAACTTTGGTGAGGTCATCTTTAAAAATCCAGTAGAACAGAAAACTGTATTCCAAAATAGAAAGAATTTCCTGTCATATGTATTTTATGATGTGGAAAGTGTCTCTCTTGAAGCGAAGAGCATGCCACAGGACGAACTTTACAAGTTAATGCAAGATAGTATTAAAAAGCGTGGAACTAACATGCGGAATCCGCTTAGTAAATTCTATAAGGATGGTGGTTACGAATATGCCGTTTCAGACTGGATTGGTTTCAATATGCTGCCAGCTGATATGTATTATGTGACTGTCAACGACATCTATGGTTGTCAGTATAAGGATTCTATTGAGGTAAAGGGTCCGGAAGACGCTTTACGTGTTACTGAAGCAAAATATCCGATGGGGGCTGACCCAGAATGTAATGCGGAAGACCGCCGCATAAAGTTTACTTGCACAGGTGGTTATTACCCATATTATTACAATGTGGTAAATCTGGATGAGGAAGTAAAAGACGATTATGATGTTTCGGGTTCAGGTATGGCTAGCATTGATTATGTTGCCGATTCGAAAACTGAAAAGTATATTCAGAATGGGAAACAGCATATTGATTATACTTCTAAGATGCTGAAACCTGGCCATTACGAGGTTTCTGTTATGGATACTATGGGATGTATCGCCAAATGGAAGCATGTGATAGATGTTAAGGCTAAGCACGTACTTAACGCAGTTCCGCATGTTGATGTCTGTGATCCAGCTAGCGACAACAAACTAGAAATTTTGTATCCTTCAAATGATGCTAAGTCGTACACCTTGTATATCGGTCACAGAACTCATTGTGTATATTATCCTTACTGTTCTGTTGACGATAAAAACGGCGGATTGCAAGTGAATGAGGGCAAGTCGGTTCATGTCCATAAATGTGATGAAAGCTTGTATAAAGACTGCGACCATTTCGAAAATTGCCTTGAAAAACGAAATGCAGCTGCATCGACTATTAACTACAAGGATAAGGTGGGGAACTCATGGATTTCCAAGACAGGCTTCGGCCTTTCTGGCATACCTTCTGGTACAATTGGAGTGTTGGTGACCATGGAAGATGGCTGTACTGCTTTTGATGAATATGTATATAAGTCATCTGGCCTTCCTACTTCATTGGCTGAGGCTGGTACAGATCCTGTTAAATGTAATGGAGACAATACTGGTGCCCTTACTTTCAGTTTGTTTGGTGGTAATGACAGATACACAAGCATAAAACTTGATGGTGAGGATTTGGCGAAAACACATCCTCAATTGCAGATGATTACCACAACGGCAATACCGATAAAAGACGAGTTTGGCGGTGAAAGCTACGATTATATTACTGATAAGAAAAACATATCAGTAAATAAACTTCTAAGCGATAAATCGCTGTTCGAAGATCTGAGGAAGTATTACGATGGCGAGGCACTTTATAAAGAAGCTGTGGCTACTTTAGGCAAGAATGCTCCATTCACTGAAATTTCTAAAAAGATCTCTGAATTAAAGCATGAGTATAGCTTGGTTAACTATGCTTTCCGTGTAGACAATTTGCTTGGTACTGTCAACTGGGAAGATGAACAAAAGAATAAAAAGCACATTCTTACGGTTACGGATGAACAAGAGTGTGTAACCTCAATTGAATTTGATGTTTACCAACCAACTAAATTGAAACTGGAAGCCGGTGCTTCTGTGATATGTCCTGATGGTTCAGGTAGGATATTCGCAAAATCTACTACTGGCGGTGTTCCTCCTTATGAGTACAGAATGAACGAGGCTACTGCCTCTGATTTCGCAGCTGTATTTATTCCTTCTACAGGTAAGAAACCAAAGACGTATGAGGGTGTGGAGTTGCAGACCCCTGATGCCTATGAAGAGTATTACGTGAATGAATATCACACAGGGGACCACATACCAGCAGGTAGAGGAGCCGATCATTATATGTGGGTAAAAGATGCCAACGAATGTGAAATGAAGAGCGTTGAACCTACAACTCTCTCAGAAATTTGGGCTTGGGATAAAGTTGTGCAAGAACAGTTTATCAGCACATGGCATAATTATGGTGATGTTTTGGTTGTTGTCGACCCAACGGATTACAGTATGGTTCACGAAGAAGCTATTTACGATAGTATGAAAGTTATTATTGTGATGGATGCTGAAGGTGAAGGAAAATTCGAGGGCATTATGCAACCGAAGGAGTTATATACTTATGGCGTTAAGGAATGCTCTTATGATGGAGGTGGAAATTGTGGCGTAAAGAAAACTCCTTTTGGTACCTATACCACTTCTTGGGGTATACCTCCTCTTGCTCTGGAAAAATACAATGAATATCTCACAGATGAAAGTAAACAATTAGAACCAATCCATACCTATTTCGACCAGTTGGTTTCTGAAGACGCTCAACGTCGTATGACTTTTGTGAAATTTCAAACTCCGGCTGGTAAAGAAGTTAATTTGAAGGATTTGATTGGGAATAAGACTGATTACCATCTCAACTTTATGGTTAGGGTAGTGGCATATGTAGGCGGTTGCGATATTGTAACCGAACATAATCCATTAGTTCTTAACTTAAAGGGAGACGAACCATTCCCTGATGCTCATTATAAGGATATTATTACTGTCGATGCTTTCCCTAATCCGGTTGCAAAAAATGGTAAATGTACTTTGAAGGTAACTTTGAGTAATGAAGATAATGATTTCGAGTATTCGGTGTTCTCTCTCGATGGCAGGAAGTTACAAAATAAGAAGATTTCTTCTTATTCTAAACACGACACTATTGCGAAAGATGATGGCAATACTGATTACATTTATGAATTTGAAATCAGCGGTCTTACAGAAACAAGCATTGTGAAAGTGACAACAGAAACGAATACAGCAGCAGTTAAAATTTTGGTGAAGTAACAAGGATTGGAAATGAAAAAAGCATATATTGTATTAGCGTCTTTCTTGTTACTGATTCAAGTACAGCTGAAGGCGGTGGAAATTACACCTGACGCTATTGACTTCAAAAAAGGTTTGACGGCGAGTGGCGGACTCAGCTTCAACAACACTTTTTATCAAGGTAGCGACAGCCTGATCAAGCGTGACCCTTATGTGTACACGCTTTGTGGAACTCTCAACCTCAACTACATCGGTATTGACCTTCCATTTAGTTTTGCACTAAGCAATACCAGTAAGGAATATACCCAGCCGTTTAACCGATTCCAGATAGCACCCCAGTATAAATGGGTAAAACTCTATTTGGGTAGCACCAGTATGACCTTCTCACCCTACACATTGGCTGGTCACGACTTCCGGGGTGTGGGTGTGGAACTGACTCCAAAAAATTGGTACGTGGGGGCTATGTACGGACGTTTCTTGAAGGCGATTGAGTACGATCCGCTTGAAAAGAATATCGACGATGTGTCGTACAAGCGGATGGGGTATGCCGCTAAGGTGGGGTGGACAGGCGCTTCAACATCGGTTAATGCTACTTTCTTTCATGCCGAGGACGACGTGAACTCGTTGAAATACGATGTGCCTGCCGAGGCTGACCTGCATCCCAAAGAGAATACGGCAATCAGCGCATATATTCGTCAGGCGTTGTTCAAATATTTCTTCGTGCAGGCCGAGTATGCTTTCTCGCTCTACAACACCGATATTCGAACTGCAGAGGGTGCACCTGCCGAAGGTTCTACTTTCGCCAACAAGTTGTTTGGCCGGAAGGGCAACGACCGTTTTGTGGATGCGCTGAATGCTTCTGTGGGATATGCGGGCCCTGTATGGGGACTCTCGTTCTGTTATGAACGTATAGCCCCTTACTACCAGACATTGGGCGGCTACTATTTTACCGACGACAAAGAAGACTATACCATTGCGCCATACTTAAAACTGTTTAAAGGCAAAGTGAATTTGAACGGTAAACTTGGTTTTGAGTTCAACAACCTCAACGACCTTAAAGCGAACGATAACCGTAGAATTGTCGGCTCGGTGAACGGTACTTACAGCGACGGTAAACATTGGACCACTTCGCTCTCGTATTCCAACTTTTCCAATTACACGAAATACAAGAAGCAGGCTTACCCTTATTACGTTGACCAACTCGATACCCTCAATTTTTACCAGGTCAACCAGAATCTGACGGGTATGGTGGGCTACAACTGGGGCGACAGCATCAGGACGCAGAATATAGCCGGCACAGCCAGCTACCAGTTCGGCAACCAAGAGAAAGGCAACGAGTCTTTCGCCAAACAGCATATATGGAGTTCGTCGCTCAACTTCACACAAAACTTTGTGAAACGTCGCATCAACTGGGGCTCGTTTGTCAGCATGAACTATGCCGATGCCTCGATGATGGAGAACCTCTATTGGGGACCCGGACTGAACGGCGGCTGGCACAACAAAAACGGACAGCTAAACGTTACGGCAAGCATAGCATACAATGTAAACGACTTAAACGGCAAGCGTTATAGTTCGCTGCTCAACAGCAATGCTGGTTTCACCTATTCGTTAAAGCAAATAAACCAGAAATTCGGCAACCATTCCATAAACGGAAACATGGGACTGACCAACTGGCTTGAAAGCAACAGTAAGACACGCAACGATTTCGAATTCTTGGCAACCCTGAGTTACGCCGTAAATTTTTAATTAATTTGAACTTTATTGACAGACATCTTATATGAAAACCTTCGTTAAACTCATTATTACAGCCGTATTGCTTTTAACCACGGGTCATATACAGGCCCAAACTGCGATCTATCCTATCCAAATTAATGCGGTTATGTTGCCGCCTTATACCAACTGTTTGGGCGATTATTTTAATTCTGGAGCAAACCGTGTGCAAGTAAAAGCTATATTGAGGGATATCAGCAAATACGATAATAGTTTGCGCTTTAGTTTATCGGTAAAGGTCAAGACTGGTAATACTGTTGTATTAGAGAGTGTTACTCCTTATCCAATTGAATTGTCTAACGCTAATGTTATTAACGATTTAAGAGATTATGTAAGCCTTTTGTTTACACCTGAAGCCGAAAATAGGGGTGTCCGTTCAAAAGGCAATTATGCGAATAACGGCTATTGTTTGCCAGAAGGTTCATACGAATTTGTTTTTCAGGCATTTGATTTTTACAAGAGGAATGTTCCCCTAAGTGAACCTTTTAGTATGTTCTGCTATTTAAACCAAGCGGAACCTCCGGTTGCTGTTTACCCAGAAGATGGAGCATGTGGAGTCAATAAGGCTATAGGTTTGTATGATAATGGTGTACAGTTCCAGTGGATGGATCCGATTGCCTACGGACCATCGAACAAAGTATATGAGTTTGTGCTGACCGAGAAAAGTAATAGTACTAACCTTGCAGCTAACATGTTTTCTGAGATAACTGCAGAAAACAAGATGATGATGCCCGTCTTTAGTGATAAAGTTAATAACAATACTTTCCGTTATGTACCTCTTTCTGCTAATTTTCAGAAAGGGAAAGAGTACTGTTGGTATGTTATTGCCAAGGGAGACAATATAACAGGAAAAAAAGATGATTACTATGCTTTTAAGAACAATGGTGTTAGTAATAAGAATTGTTTTACTTATGGAGAATGTCCTGCTAAGGAAGAGATTTTCGATAACACCAAAGTGAAAAAGACCGACGATAAACTGAAAGTCGTCCTTGAGAAAGTGGATGTTAATGAGGATGAGAAGAATGCCGAAGCTTTTTGGAAAGCTGAAAATGGCGACTTTTGCAAATACTATGTCTATTATTACCGAAGTGATCTGACGGATGCGTCAGCAGAAAAAGCGGTAATAGATGGAATAAGTTCTCTTTCTACTGTACTGAAAAATCTGGAGCCGGGCAGGGAATACGTTTGTTATGTGATTGGCGCAACCAATTGTAATAAGGAGAATGAACCGGAAATACTCTCCCCAAAAAGTAACGAGTATAAGTTCAAATTGGCAGAGATAAAGATGGGCTCGGATAACTGTGAGGCTAATTTGGACCCAATTGTGTGCGAGAACTTGCTGGAAACTCTGGACGTTAAAGACTATTTCTATGGAACAAACAGCAATGAGATTATTACTGTAACCGAAATTACAAATAAAGGGTCCGATAATTCGTTCTCTGGTAGTGGTATAGTCTCTTGCACTCTGTTAAAAAATAAACTGGGCTTGAATGTAAAGTTCGATAACATCTATATCAATTCTGACCGTTACTTGTGTAAAGGAGAGGTAAGGGTTGTGCATAACGATGTTGATAACCTGGTGATAAATCTGAATGATTTTGCCGGTAAAAAACAGGGTGCGGACAAGGCAAAGCAGCAAGAAAATTTAGGTACAGAAGTTAATAATTTAGACGAAGCTAAGAACTATAAGAACCAAACTATTATATATAATGGAGAACTTTATGCCGTAGATTCAGAGGGAAACCCTGAGAAAGTTGGTAAGGTATTGAAAGCTGATGAAACCTGTGATTTGCCATCAAGTGGTTTGGATAACGAAGACGGTGTGATTGTTTTCGATGTTGAGAAAGGATTGAATGGCGAAAAGTACGACCCATATATTGACAAATCTCCGTCTCCATTTACTGCCGAGTTGGTGAAGAAGAGTTACGAGTGGCAGTATTCTACTTACCCTATTGCGTGGATTTCTATGGTTGAGGGTGAGGTGAGATGGATTACTGCTGAAATTGGCGATAAGAGACAGTCGGAATCTACATTAAAACTTGAAGATGTTGACTTCTATTGCTATGCTGCCGATGGTAATGCAGTAAAACTCGACAAAGAGACCTACGGGAACAAGGTGAAACTTAAAATCTATGGAGGTAAAAAGAACACCTCGTTGAAGATTTATGCCCGTAAAAAGGCTGAAAAAGTAGGTGGTCAGTGTCCTGGCGACGAAAAAACGGTGGGCGTGGTGAATATCTACAGTATGTCGCACCAAACTAAGAAGATTTTGCTTGCTCCTGTGCTTAATGAAATGACGTTGAACATAGAGCAAATGCAAAATGAGGTCAATAAGATGTTTGAGCCTTTAGGCAAGAAGTTTGAGTTTACCAAAGGAAAAACTTTCGATGGTGAAAACGATTTTTATCTTCAATCCTTTTTAAAGGATGGACTTAATACCAATGCAACTGATAAGCATTTTTCTAATGAAACTGACGAGATGAAATATATACGTCAGAATTATAGTCAGTTCGTTGATGATTTCTCAGACTATGACGCATGTTTATTCCTAATTCCAACAGCTCAAAAAGAAGGGTTAGAAGGTTATATGCCGTTAAATAAAACTGTTGGATATATTGTTGTAGGAGAGGAAAACAATATATCGCTTAATTCTAACATAATCGCTCACGAATTATGCCATGGTCTATATGATATTCAGCACGTTTTTGATTATAATGGGGTTAGCGAAGGCGACTTGCCAGAAAACATTATGGATTATCCGAAGTCAGATGCAAATGTTGCAGAACGTTATCTGACTAAGTATTACCAGTGGGTAGGTATAGAAAATGGACAACTCATTCATTTGTCTTTTTTGGATGATTCTGATGATTCTGAATGGTTGGCCAAATTAGGTAAGTGTGCGGTTAAAGGCGGTTTAAAATTCACTATTTCGAAGTTGCTTGAAAAAGCTTTTGATGATAGAACAGAAGAGGAAAAACAGCAAGATGAACTAGAAGAGGGGCCATTAGGAGGTTTTTGGACAGGAGCAAAAGACCTCGGGAAACAGGTTTTTGATGATTGTAAAGATGAATTTAATGCTGGTAAAAATTGGGAGAGAATTGTAGAAGGTCTTGATATCTTATTTAAATCTATTGACTGCATAACAAAAGAAAATACTACATGGCAGGAATGTTTGTGCGGCACTGGTATAGATCTTGCGATGGCTGTTGGTGGAGAATTGTTATCTAAGGGGTTGAAATCTAGATACAAAAAACTTTCAGATAAAAAAAGAGAACTCGTCCGTAATAATATGTACAGACAGTTTAAGAGAATACAAAGAAGAATTGAAATAGCATTAAATAGTACTAAAGAAGGGCAGATTGTTGCCTATCCCTATGATATAACTAAACATACAATTTCGGAAACAACTTCTAAGGCGATAGATAAAATGGCAGAAAATATCGATAGTCCTTTTAGTGCTATAATGGACGCTCTCCTTACTGGTAATTCAGACGGCATAAAAAAACGTTGGTGTTCTGGATTGGGAAAAAATAGCGATAACAATACTGCTGATAATCAAAACCAATCAGAAACAGAAATTAATAATCAAAATAATTCTCCCAATTCTAACAATCAAGCACCTACACCTTGCAATGTGTCTTTGGATATAAAACGTCTCAATCTCCCGTCTGATGCTTCATATGCAGGTGGTTACGTATCTTTTTCAACATCTAAAGGAAATGAAAAATTTAAAGCAGAGGTAAAAAATTGTTCGGTAGTATCAGTTGAAATACCTGACAATACAATTTACTCAATTGACGAAGAATGGTATGTAATAATAGAAAGCAAAACAAAAAAAGTAAAAGAACTTCCTGATTATACAATTATTGATGAACAGATTGTGATGAATGGGCAGTTAGAATCAATACCGACAGTATTCAGTGGAGAAAAATGCTGGGCTTTCTTTGTTGCTGTTTCCACAGAATGGTTTGGTTCTCTAGAATCACCTTCAAATATACTTAATAGTAAGAAGTATTTGGAACAACTAAATTTGAAAGATATCTGGAACAAGATAGATCTCTATCAACCTACTTCTTATAAAGGTAATTTGAATTTTAGTCAACTAAAGAAACTTGTAGATGTTTCAACGGCTGATATTGAGTCAAGTGTTACAAATAAGTTAATGGTAGATTTCGCTTTTACGCATGAAGACCAGCTCAAAGATCAACTCAAAACCGTTCTTAGAAGTGTAGCAAGATACTTAGATGAAAAAAATTGCTCATATGATTTTCTTGATGAAAAACAATTTAAGAAGGATTTTCCTAATATAGGCATTCAAAGCAGAAAAAATGCTGTTAATTATTTTCGCATTACAACCAATGAAAAATTAAAGGATGCGTTTAATAGCTCGGAGGATTATTCTACAGCCTACGAACTAAGCGGATTTGACTATTCGTTATCTGAATTTTATATGAGGTTGATGTATAACCATTATTCTAAATATACTTCTATGTATGATAAAGTGTCCTATTTTCTCAGTATTGATGAAAATGAAGATTATTTCAACATATGCGGAAGAACATTTCCAAGTATTATAAAGACATTTGAATAAATTTACTTATGAAACGAACACTCTTATTAATATATTTTTTTCTTGCAAGTTGCTTCTCTCTCTCTGCCGTTGATGTCAACGACTTAAAGGACAAGAGTGCAGAAGAAATTCTTGGTGATTTGAATAATATCAAGGATTTTGGTGTTGGCTTTAATATGCCAGTTGGTTTCGAAGGTGAATTCGGTCAGATTTATTTCTATGCGGCACTCGACAATATGAAAATGGTGAGAGGTGAAAATCTCGGCGATAACATGACCAAAGCCGAAGCTGTTATTAAAGTGACCTTGCCATTCTTACCTGAACAGGGTGGGGAATCGAATGCCATTTGCTTTAAGGGCGATGTCTTCTTCAAAAAGGGTGACCCCGAACAAAGAACTCGTATATATCTAGATAGAAATTACACAATTCCTCTTCTTAAAGATAAAGCTAATTTGGTTTTTGTAAAAGATCCGTCAACTGTAAAAAAAGAGTTGGGGAATTGTAAATTACCCGATGAAAGCAAAGATGGAAGTAACTATGTCGAGTTTAACTGTAATGGTGTGCAGGCTGTACACTTACAAGGCTATGTAGACTTCCTCGACTACTTGGTGGCCATGAAAAAAGGCAAGGTTCAGGATAAAATGCCAGAAAAAAAAGATCAACATGGTAATATAATAGAACAAAAGAATACAAATCCTGAATATGAGGCCTGGACTGAAAAAGAGGATAAGCATGTCCGTGCGGTTTTCTCTCTTGACGCCAAAGGTGGTTTTGTTTCAAAATTGTGTTTTTCTTCTCCTTTCAAAGTAAAAGACGCAAAAAACTTTGTGTTTGAGGTTTCAGATGCTGTCATTGATTTGAGTACTGTGAAAAATGCGCCTGATTTTGAACTCCCATCAGGATATATGCCACAGGGACTTTCAGCTGAGACTTGGACTGGGTTTGCGCTTAGGAAACTGACTTGCTATTTCCCTGAAGATTTTAAATTGAATGACTCTGATGAAATTCCCGAAGCTACTGTCTACGATATGTTTATCGATGACTATGGTTTTACAGGAAAGGCTAAAGGTGAGCACCTGGTTAACAAAAATTTAGGTAATGCAGGTGCTAGAATCTCACTAGATAATGTTGCTGTCGAGTTCTACCAAAACGAATTTATGAAGGGAGAAATGGATGGCGACATTGATATTCCTTTCTTAAAAAAGGTCTCAAGTAAAGATGCATTGACGCATGCTAATACTGAGCAAGAATTGTTAAACAGAGAAAACAATTCAAATGACGTATTGAAATTCAATTATTCTATTCGTGTATCATTACATACCGACGAGAAAACTGGCAATAAGAAATATGGATTTGCAGGTAAGGCCACAACTGGCGAAGCAGGACAAACCTTCCAAGTTCCATTTACCGACAAGGCTACTGTAACGCTTAACCCTGGTACGGGTGTTTATATCACAAATTATTATAGAGATGTAGAAACCTCAACCATCTCAACTAATACCTCTGGTGATGCTGCTACGGAAGACTCTGTTGGACGCTTGCGTTTCAAAATCGTTCTTAATGGCTCGCTCGATTTGGCTTCTGCTGCTACTTCCAAAGGTGAGGCTGGTGGTTCCCTTTTGGGTTATGATTGTAAATTCGAGGGTATTGCATTCGAAGGCCTCACCTTCCAAAATGTCGGGAAAAAGGTATCTCTTGACCGACTTGCTTTGAAGGGTAAGCTAGAAACTAAGTTCTTAGGCATGACACTGACTTTGAACGAACTCGGGTGGAGGAATGGAAAACCAACTATAAATCAAAAGTTTAAAGTTGATGAAGAAGCCTGCGGAGGTTTGATTATGGATGCTAAAATACAGGTTATTCCTAACGGCAGCGGTAATATCGCTCCTGATTTTGGCGGCTTGTTCAAAACCTTCTATGGAACGGTGAAAAACAGCGGAATTGCGGAAAATTGGCACTTCGGTGGTATTGATGTAAATCACATTGGTCTTGATGCAGACATAGGTGCTATAAAGTTGAAGGGTGAGATTGATTTGTATAAAGATGACGAAGTCTTCGGCAAAGGATTTAAAGGTAAGGTAGACCTTACTATTAAGCCAGTTGACGTAACAGCCAATGTGCAGGCCTGCTTTGGTAGTGTTACCAAAAATAATGAAAAGGTTAAGTATTGGTTTACTAAAGCGGGCTGTAGTTTTCCTAATAGCGGTATTCCAGTATTCTCAGGCCTTTATTTGAAGAGTCTGACTGGTGGTGCTTATTATCATATGAATAATAATGTTAAAAGAATTCCAGTAGACCAATGGCCAGAAGAATATGCGCCAGACGATCCAAATACTCCTTTTGTGTTTGCTGACGTGAAAGATTATGTTCCTGATCCGAATATAAAACTGGGTATAATTGCTGGTGTTGGCTTGATTTTTGGAGGCGAAAATTTAGCAAATTTGAATGCGGAGCTGAATATCAAATTTGCCGGCGATTTTGCTGTTGAACAAATTACCATTGGTGGTGATTTCTCTATGATTTCGCCAACACCTAAATTTGTAACTGACGCGGCAAGCAAATTGGAGAAAGTTGAAAAATATATGGCAAAATTGGCCAATGAGTCAAAAGTATGTTCTGCACTGAGAGATGACTTCTTAAAGCCAACTGATCCTAAAGATGAAAATAACAATGATATTCTTGGAAAAATTGCCCCTAGTAGTGGTACAATACATGGTTGGGCTAAAATCGATTATATTCCTTCTGAAAAGTTCTTCAATTTGAACTCTGCTGTAAAAGCGGATTTTGGCGAATTGATGGAAGGTTATGCCAGCGTAAATATGCGAATCTCTCCTGAAAAATGGTATTTCCGTATTGGTTCCGACACCTATCCTGCTTATTTGAGGTTCCTGGGTGGTATTGCTGAAGGTAAAACCTACTTTATGACAGGAGAATTGCCAAGCCCTAATTTGAAACCTTTGTCTCCTGACGCGGCTAATAAGTTTAAGAGTGTATCTTATTCAGCCGACGAGGTGGCAACCGATAAAAAAGCACATGGTGTGGCATTTGCCGTTAACACACGTGCGGATCTTTCTTTTGATAAATTTCCATTAGTATTTGCCGGGTTCTATATCGAAGGTGGCTGTGATTTGCTGTTAACCGATTGTCCACGTCCTAGTAAAGGAAATTCCAAGTGGAGGGCCAAAGGAAGTATTTATGGAGACTTCGGTGTAGATCTGGGCGTGAATTTGTACTTTACTAAAATTCCTGTTATTGAGGCTAATGCATTCTTTGGACTGAAAGGTGCTGCACCTTCTCCTTTACAAGGAGACGCAATTGCAAGTTTCAATTTAAAGGTTGGTCATATAATTGACACTTATGCTGATTTGCACGTTCATATGGGGCCAAAAGAAGAAGTTACCTGTCATTAATTTTGTATAAAATAGAGAAATGCGAAATATTAATAAACTAATTGTATTTGTTGTCCTTTTGTGCAACGCTTTCGCCGGTCTTAGTCAGCAAAAGTTCGACATTGTTTTAAAGGCCTATTATACAGGTTATAATACGCTCTTACGTTGGTATCCCAAAGATATAGAAACTTACCAAAAGTGCGTGGAAGAAGGTTTTGTGGTAGAAAGACGCCAACCAGGTTCTGTGGAAGGTTGGACCACTTTAAGTCCTATAATAAAAGGCTCTTTTGGCGATATCTTTAATCTTGAAAAGAAGACGAAGGAGGCGGCTCTCCTTAGTATGATTCTTTATAAGGATCTTACAATGGAGCGAATTAAACAGGAAATGCCAGATTCATTAGACGCATTTAAAGAGGAATACCGCCAAATGACTGCCAATCCACAGGCAAAGTCTTTGTACTATGCGATGTTTTTGCTTTCCACCGAATTTAGTGTGGATATTGCAAAGTATGCTGCTTTGAACTATTTGGACGATAAAGTGCAGACACAGCAGGTGTACGAATATAGAGTGCGGCCTAAAAACGAAAAGCTGAAGTTGAGCTGTGAAATTGCCAAAATTACTACCAATAAAAAAACTGAACTACCTGCTGTTTCACAACTGAAGTCTCTTAGAAACGATAAGTCGGTCAGATTCAGTTGGTTCTTGACTCCTGAAATGGATGAGGCATATTCGGGATACGATTTGGAACGTAGTGAAGACGGGATTCATTTTAAGAAGGTGAACGAACGACCTATTATTCATATTACTATGTCTGATGTAGACAAGGACTCTATCTTTTATAGAAGTGATTTGCCTGAGTGTGGAAAAAAATACTATTACCGTATAGTAGGTTTAAGTGGTTTCGGCTTTACTGGTAAACCAAGCAATGTGGTTACTGAGAAATGTGTAGACCGATACACGGTTCGTCCGATGGTGAATACCATTAGGTTTAATAATAAAGTTGAGGCTGAAATCACATGGACGGTTGATAATCCGGACAAGCAAGAAATTAGAGCTTTTGAAGTGCAACGTGCCAGACATCTTCATGTGACTGGTGTTGATTCTTTTGAGGCCATCTCTAAACGTCTGTCACCGAAAACTTTCTCGTTTGTTGATAAAAGGCCGTTTAAAACCAACTATTACCGTATAGCCGCTTATGGCGATGAGGGGCAGGTGGGTTATAGTAACATTGTGTTTAAATATCCTGCTGATACGATGCCTCCTTCAATACCTACAGGCTTGAAGGGTGTTATTGATTCTGCTGGTATTTGTACTTTGACGTGGAATCAGAACCCAGAGGATGACATTAGGGGATACCGTGTTTTTGTTTCTAACGATAGCACATTTGAATTCCTTTGTTGTACTGATACTATATTGAAAGAAACAAAGTATACTACAAAGTTGTTCTTAGGCTCGTTGACGAATGATATTTATTATAAGGTACAGGCTGTTGGCGGTAACTATGCTCACAGTGGTTTGTCTCCGTTCATCAAGTTAATGAAGCCAGATACCATCCCTCCAGCCTTGATTGTCTTTGATGAAATTAAACAAAACGAAGACAATAGTCTTCAGTTCTCCTGGTTCGATAGTCCAAGTATTGATGTGGCTAAAGTAGACTTGTATAGAAAAATTTTACCAGATACCACTTGGACTTTGGCTGAGCAATGGACGGGTAAAACCACATCTCGTTTTTTTGCGGATACTGTTGCTTTCGTAGGCGAAAAGGTAACGTATAAATTCAATATATACGACGAGAGTGGAAATGTGGCTGTAGCAGAAATGGTGCCGTACCAAACTAAAATTCTTCGTCAACACTGCTTAAAGAATCTCCGTTTGGTAAAAGACCATAAAGAGGGTGGTATTTTTGTAGAATGGAGCCGTTGTGGATGCCAGATAAAATTTGTACGAATCTTCCGTAAGGAAGACGGAGGTGACTACAAAATAGTAAAAACTGTGAAAGGAAACGACACCAGTTACTTTGACAAGTCGGTTTACGTTGGCCACGAATATGAATATATGGTGTTGCCAATTACAGAAAAGATGTCGGAACCCGAGGTTGAGAAAGTAAATTATTAGACAGAACTTTTCTTTAAATACAACAGCTAAAAGCCCCTCTGCAACAAGATAGAGCCTGCAGAGGGGCTTTCTTTCGCCTAAAGTGTCCGAATTTAGAACAACTGCATCATTTTTCGGTAAAAATACATTGCTATTCGTAAAAAGTTGTTACCTTTGGTTTGTGAAACGAATGTACCGACTGTCATATTGTAGACTGAGATGGAAACTGGTGATACACTAACGACAGTAATGATCTGCATGAGGTGAAAAAACTATTTTCTGTATAGAATAGAATGATGTTCTGTATGCTCGGCTATAATAACATTTACTAAGGTAGCGGTTCGTATGTTTCATAAAGCGTTCATCCCTTTTTAAGAAAGGAGAATTGTATTTACGAAAAAAAAATGATTTTTTACGTAAAAAAGTCAGTTCTCAACGCGACAATGGTACGATATTTGTATCATTTTTGAATAGATAGTTTTTCTTCATAAATAATTGCATGGGGATTTTTGACCGTGAGGCTAGTGATTCCCGCTCTATGCAAACGTGTTTTTATGAAAAGATGGGATTTTTCCCATTTTTGATTTAATTGGTTAAATAAGGCAAGTGTTATTAGGGCAGCTCGTGAGAGCCGTCCTAATTTTTTTTTTGTGCCTATGTAAAAACACACACGTCTACGCCTGTTTTTTTTGTTTTTTTGCGCTATATTGCACTAGGGTCTCCTGCTGGAAAAGATTCCAGTGGCGACAGCTGCTTCACCTACCAAACATAAATTCGCCATGTACAAAATATACAACAACCTGTCGACCGGAGAAACGGTATTCTTTAACGAAACCTGCTCAACCGAAAACTACATAGAAGGTTTCGACTCGAACGGGAACTTCCACCACTTTGTAAAAAGCGGGAATATGCGCATAGACACCACAACAGGCGACACCTATATAAAAACGGGAAACTACTACCAAAAAACAGGCTCGGCAGACGTTTTCCACTGCCCGTTTGGTGACGAGGAGCCAAACGAACTTTAAAACAGGATGTTTTTTCACCTTTTAGGCACTTTTTTGTTCGAAAATGGTAAAAAAGGAAGAAAATAGTGTTGTTTTCCAAAATAAAAGTGTTATATTTGTAATGTAAATAACGACTTGACGTTTTCTTAAACTCTACAAACGGATATAGAAGCAATTCTTTATAGTCCTATCTGTAATTATTTACTTGAATGATCATTTACCACCGGACTATTGGTAAGCTTAACTCAAATGGTTTTTAAACCCTAATTACAATTACTATGAGATACATTATTACTCGCACGACAACCAGTGGAAACAGCTATGTTAGCAAAGCTCCAACTAAAGATCAGGCTATGGTAGTAGCTGATTATGAAGCAGGTGAACTTGAAACAGCTTCTGTTATTATAACTGATACACTTACGGGTTTTACCACAAGAGTCAAATAAGCAAAAAACTACAGTCTTTATAAAAAATATATGGGGTTGGGGATGAAAAATCTTCAACCCTTTGATTTTTTCGCTCACTTGTTTTGGTTATATTTTTCTTTTTAACTAATTTTGCATATCGATATCGAAATTTCCGTAGCGGTCGGCTGAGGTAACCACACGCACGAATCCGCACGTATTTTGTTTGTCTTCAATTTTGTAGTTAATATGAGAAAAAAACTATTTTGGTTGGTTTTGCTATTCCCGTCAATCCAATCTTTTGCTCAAACCCACTCTTCCGACAGCATCGGAGGACACGCGTATGTAGACCTTGGGCTTGCCAGTGGCACCCTCTGGGCCACCTGCAACGTGGGTGCAGAACGCCCGGAAGAGTTCGGCGGCTATTTTGCATGGGGCGAAACTGCACAAAAAGACTCCTGCAACTGGGACCGTTACAAACTATCGGAAGGCGGCCCCGCCAATCTGACAAAATACTGTACCGACGACTTTTTCGGAACATCGGACGGGCGTACCACACTATTGCCTGAAGACGATGCCGCCACAGTCAACTGGGGTCCGCGCTGGCGCATGCCCACCTATAAGGAACAGCAAGAACTGCTGAAAGGGTGTGTATGGGTCTGGACCGACAACTACGCTGGCACTGGCGTTAGCGGACGCCTAGGCACCTCAATAGCCACAGGGCAGGTTATATTCCTGCCAGCCGCGGGCTACAAAGGAGAGGGCCACCTCTACAGCGTTGGCGACTTCGGCGAATACTGGTCGTCGAGCCTCGACTCGTCGAGTAGCGACAGCGCGCTCGACTTTAGCTTTGTATCGGGCAACATCAGCTCTTTTGGCAACAGCCGCTACAACGGACAATCGGTCCGCGCTGTGGTTGTCAAATAATAGCTATACCTATTATAATTAAGGTAAAATAAAACTGGCACAAACGCTCCCTATGAGAAGGGAGCGTTTTTTATATCCGAAAAAGAACAGAAATATTATGGATTATAGAAAACATCGATCAGTTCCCAGAAGCTACAATCCGCATCTACAACCGCTGGGGCAAACTTCTATTCGAGACAAAAGGTTACGACAACGAAAACAACGCGTGGAATGGAACCTACCTCGATGCCGACTGTCCGACATCAGACTACTGGTATATTATAGACATAGAAAGTATTGATATGCAGATGACCGGACACATCACGCTAACAAGGTAAAAATTCTATAAGTCAGTTGAAAGGAGATAGACTCCACACCCTGGAGATATCTCCTTTTTGTATAACAAATTTTAAAAGGATAATTTGGCGAACTTAACAAGATTAGATTAAATTTGCAACATCTATTTCTTTGTGACTTCTACACCTGTTTTGATTCAAAAAGTGAATATGTTGAAGTTACCTTTGAATAATTATGGATTTCTATTAAAATTAAGATACAAGATCAAATTTCATGAAAAAAATTTTATTAGCATCTGCTTTGCTATCATCACTAGCAAACATGCACGCACAAGAAGTTGAATGGACCGCTCCTGTAACCGGAAAACCTACTTCTATCTTTTTCCACGACTTTACTCAGACCCCCATTCTTGAAACGGGAAACAGTTGGGTCGGTATGGACAACGAGAACCACAAAGTGGCTTGGAGCATCAACAAGTCTGCAAAGAACGAGACCTTAAAAAAAATTAGCAAGGCCAACGCTCTTACTGGCAGCAAGACTGACGAAGTTAAAGGTTTCATTCAAGAAGATTACCGTGAAATTCCCGGAACACAATTTGCATTTGTATCTGGCATTATCGTTGACGTTGTTAACGGTCAGGTTATCGTAGGTTCAGAAAAAACACCTTGCAAACTTTTGCAAGATGACATCATTCCTTCACTGAACGCCATCCTCTTCAAAGTAGAGATGGAGTCAAAGGAAACAGTTTACGCTGTAGACCTGGAAAGCGACAAAGTTCTTTGGAAAACCCAATTGGGTGAAATTACCAAAGGTAAATCTATGATGAAAGGTTTGGTTGCCTCTCAGACAGGCGACGCCAACGCATTAACTTCTCCAACCCGTTTCGTTCCCGGAGTAGACAAGAATGGCAACATTCTCTATGCTAACGGCAAGTTCCTTTACCTTTTGAATAAAGATAACGGCAACATAAAATGGAAGAACGAATGTAACCCAGGTAAGTTCATCATCGACAAAACAGGTAAATTCATCTATGTAGTTGAACGCGTCGGCGCCCTGGCCATAAGCGGTGCTCCCCTTGGCAAAAAACTGAACTGCCTGTTTGCAGACAACGGTAACAAACGTTGGTCTGAACCTATGAAACTGGAAGGCAGTTTCACCGATTTGATTGAGTTGAACGACCGTCAGATTGTGGTTGCCACTATGACCAACATCGACGTTTACGACTTGGCAAGCACCAAACCTGTATGGAAGAAACCATACTCTATGCCTTTCTTCAAAAGCGTTGAAAACACCAAAGACGGACTCTTGGTTTATTATGGTAACAAGATGAACCTCATCAATCCAGAAGACGGCAAACCAGTATGGAAGAAGCCTGTTGAGTTGGAAGACGTTGACAACAACATTTCAGCTCAAATTAGAAAGGATTACAACAGTACTTTCGCAATCTTCACCAGCACCAAGTTTGTCGTTTACGACAAGAACACCAACAAGAAGAAATGGTCTATGAGCCTTGCCAAAGGCGACCGTGTCGCATTCGATGACGCAAACGGGAAAGCACTCGTCATCAGCGGAAAGAAAATCTACGTGTTGACTCCAGACGAAGACGCTAAGAAACCGGCTGCAGTTGAAGCAAAACTTGACTCTCCAAACGACCTCGAAGGCTTCAAAGTAAGCGAAAATGGTTACTTCATATACGGTATGAAGGAATACATCATGGTTGCTAAGGATGGCAAGGTGCTGTCTCAAAAAGTATATCCTCAGTTGAAGACTGGCGGCTGGGCAAGAGCCGGCATGATGGCAGGCGCTATTGCAACCGGCATTGGTAGTACAACCATTACTTGTGGCGATCAGACTACAGGCGTATTCTGCTCTGCAGAACAGGCTGAAGCTAACGGACGTGCAAGCATGGAAATGGCCAAGATGCGCCGTGAAATGAAGGAGAATGCCAAGCAGAAAAAAGCTGCACGCAGCAACGACGACTTTGCCATCTTCATGACAAGCAAGAAAGTTAACGGTAGCGAACAGGTTTCATTAGCCATCGTTAACAAGAATACTGGTAAAGAAATCAAGACCGTTGAATTCAGCAAGAACCGTGACGTGGTGTTCGAAATAGACTTCAACAACTATCACGTATACTTTGTAGAAGACGGTAAACTTACTTCTATGAAGCTATAATGAAAAACTAATATACAGCTGTAAGAGGCAAACGACACAAGTTGTTTGCCTCTTATTATTTTACTATATCTTCTTCTGCACCTCTACTGCGACTTTTTTTATAAACACCTGCCCAACGCGCTTTTTCATATTCCTTAGTTATAGGCTTTGTTAATTTGAGTATTATTAATACTTTTGTACATAGTTGTAACTTGTTTCGTCACTAGTTCCGTAACAGCTTACATTAAAAAAACTTACATAAAAGTAGTGTATATAAAAAGAGTCTACGCTAGATTTATGTAAGTTGTTGTTTTTTATACCACTCACAATCAGTCTATTAAGCATAGAACGATAAACACACGTATATAAAAGTGGTATAACGAGTTAGGAAACAACCGATAGTTTGAATTATTAATACAGACCAATGTTTTTCTCATGAGTCGACTGATACAAATTTTTCTTCTATGCCTTTTTTCTATGGCTGTCCACGCGCAACAGAATACGGTGGTAGCCGGAGGCGACGCAAGCGGGAAAACCGGAAGTTTTTCCTACTCAGTAGGTCAGGCCCTCTACCTCGGTGCCAATGCCGACGAGGAGGAGATGATTGCGGGTATGCAGCAACCAGCCGACGACGAAGCTTACGACTATAACAAAATGTGCGACAACGTGCAAATTACTATCACTCCGAATCCAACCCCCGATTATATCTCTGTATACCTGAACGACGACTTTGCCAAGTACCGTTATGTACTGACCGACGCGATGGGCAAATTCTGTACGGAAGGCGAGTTCAGCGACGGATACGAGAAACTGGACTTGCTAAGCCAAACCAACGGTGTGTACATGCTACGTGTGTACTGCACAAAAGATGAATCGGTGGTTTTTAAAATCATTAAAAGACGATAAACTGCGCATATGAAGAAGGTTATACTACCCATAGCGTTGTGCCTCAGCCTGATGGCGAGTGCCAGTGCACCACAAACAATAACCTACCAGGCTGTTGTTCGAAACAACGTCCACAAGTTAGTCCGCTCGAAAGCAGTTGGTGTACGCATCAGCATTCTTAAGGGTAGCGAGAAAGGCTCTGCTGTATATAGCGAGACACGCCGTGCCATAACCAACCCAGACGGCCTACTAACTTTCGCCATCGGCGACGAGGAGGCAGTCAGCAAAGACGACATTTCTAAAATCAATTGGGAAGAGGGGCCGTACTTCATTAAATGCGAGATGGACCCAGACGGAGGCACTAACTACACATTGGCATCGACATCGCAGTTGCTGAGTGTTCCTTATGCCATTTATGCGGAACGCATCTCTCCAGATGCAACCCCAAAATGGACCCAGACACCAGAGAAACCGGTATATAACTATTCGGAAATAGTTGGAGCGCCAGAAATTGGCGATGTTGAAGAGAAAGACCCAGCCTTCAAACAGTCGGTTGCCGCCGGCATCACGAAAAAAGATACTGCGCGCTGGAACAAGAAACTTTCTAGCTTCAAAGAGACCGATCCGAAATTCTCGGCATCGGTAGCAGCGACAATCACCCAAAAAGACATTGACAATTGGAACAAGAAACAGGATAGCAATTCGGAATCAGACCCATTGTTCCAAAAATCTGTGGCCGCCGGTATCAGCAAGTCCGACACCATCAGTTGGAACAAGGCAGCCAACATGCCAGCCAGCACGATTACAAACGCCGACATCGAAAAGTGGAACAGCAAGTTGAACGCCTACAGCGAGTCAGACCCTGAGTTTGCCAAGTCGGTTGCGTCGACCATCACCCAGAAAGATATAAACAACTGGAACAGTAAACCTGAAAGCTTCTCAGAAACAGACCCTGAGTTCAATAAATCGGTAGCCGCTGGCATCACTGCCAAAGATACCGCACGCTGGAACAACACCGACAGACTAGCGAAACTGGAACAACTGCCGGCTAACAGCATTACCAACGACGATATTGCCAACTGGAACAGCAAGCCCGACAACTACACTGAAACTGACCCAGAATTCGGAAAATCGGTGGCCGCCGGCATCACAGCTGGCGATACCGCACGCTGGAACAAGTTGCAGAACAGCGTTTCGAATACGATAACCAAAGACCAGATTGAGCTTTGGAACAATAAATTGGACAGCTATAGTGAAACCGACCCTTTCTTCCGCTCGTCGGTAGCGTCAGGCATCACCACTACCGATACCGCACGCTGGAACAAACTAGAGCAACTGCCGGCCAAAGGCATCACACACGACGACATTGCCAACTGGAACGGGAAACTGACGGAAGAGAGCGACCCAGCATTTGCACAATCGGTTGCCGCCGGCATTTCGGCCGCCGATACTGCGCGCTGGAACAAACTCGGCACATCGGTTGCCATCAGCCAAATAACCGAAACCGACATTAACAACTGGAACGGGAAACTCGGCAGCTATACCGAAGCCGACCCAGAGTTCGCCCAATCGGTTGCCGCCGGCATTACGACCGCCGATACCGCACGCTGGAACAAAATGCTGAAAACATTAGATTTGCCAGTAAACAACATTACGGCCGACGATATAGCCAACTGGAACGCAAAATTGGCGGAAGAGGCAGACCCTGCTTTCACAAAATCGATTGCCGCCGGTATTACGGCCACCGATACCGCACGCTGGAACAAAGCCCGCCAATTAGCGGAAAAACTGGCCGCTGATTTCGCCGGCAACACAGGTGTTAGCGAAGAGAGCGACCCTGTCTTCACACAGTCGGTCGCATCGGCTGTGACCATTGCCGACACTGTACGCTGGAACAAGTTCGACCGTTCAGCTGCCAGCACCATTACATCAGACGACATAGAAAATTGGAACAACAAACTGTCGGAAGAGAGCGAACCCGCGTTTAAACAGTCGGTTGCCGCCGGCATTAGCGAAAACGATACCGCACGCTGGAACAAATTCGACCGTTCGGCTGCCGCCTACATTACGGAAGGCGACATTGAGTATTGGAACGATATGTTGAACCAAATTCCTACCAACATCAGCTTTTTCGAGAACGACGAGGGGTACATCAACCAAAAAGATCTGAACTACAACAACAACATGATGTACTATATGATGCTGCAGATGGAGAAATACTACGAAGACTCGCTGAAAGCGGTTGCCAAAGTGCGCATCAGAGCGTATGTCGATTCTGTGGTCGCTGCCGAAAACAACAAACTGGAGGCTTATAAAGAGACTGTTAGCGAACAGATAAATAGCATTGGCGCTAGTGTGGAAAATCTTCCTTCAAGCACTATTACCACCGACGACATCAATAACTGGAACAACAAGCTAGACAAGGAACAACTGCCAGAATGGGCACAAACCGACACCAAACCAGTTTACAATTACAGCGAAATTGCCGATGTGCCTACCAAGGTCAGCGCGTTCGAGAACGACGCACAATACATTACAAAAGCCGAGTTCGACAGCTATAAGGACTCGATTGGCGAAGTGGTAAAAGGCCTTAAGGAAGAAACTGAAGAGTTGAGAAGGCTAGTAAACGGCCTGCTTGCAAGGGAAACCAAACAGAGGTACCTGCTCGATTTGGAAGCATATGATGGAGGAAATGTGGTTGGACGTGGCTACTACACAGTTGACTCGATGGTAACCGTAAAGGCCATCCCTAACGAAGGCTACGAGTTTGAGAAGTGGGACGATGGCGTTACCACGGCCGAAAGGGAAATAAAGGTAGACCGTGAAGGATTACACTTCTTCGCCACGTTTAAGAAGATACAATACCAGGTTAGCCTAAGCACCAATACTTCTAAAGGCGGATATGTAACGGGGGCGGGCAAATACGATTATATGTCTGATGCGAAAATAACGGCAAGTCCATACATTGGTTACAAATTTGTTAAATGGAGCGACGAAAATACCCAAAAGAGCCGTACAATAAAAGTAGACGGAACTATTAAGCTCACTGCCATTTTCGAGAAAAATTAATACTGGCTGTATCCCCCCCTAAAAATAGGGGTCGTTAATCCGTATGTTGCCACACACTTGGTGTTACAACATACGGATTTCCTTTTATGCGGACTTTTTTATAAATTTGTTAATACCTATAAATATCAGACCCTTGGTCCATAAATACGTTAGAGAAAACAAGACGCTGTATATAAGAGACTCCAATTTTTTGGCATTCATCTACCCACACCTGTTTCCCAACGGCAGATAAATCCCTGCCTCAGGCAAATTAAACTATGAGAATTACCCCCCTTCAGTAGGCTAATACATTTGTTTCTTGATAAAGCCCCTTTTTCATCTGTCAATTATTTTACGTATATAAGGGCAAAAAAGTGTATATTTGTGCTGAATTTTGGCTTTTTAATGTAATGAAGCCCCGTATAGAACCAGACCGCAACTGAAAGAACATATAACCATTTAGCGCGGTACTGGCAGAGCTGATAGGGTGGCTGATGAACGCTAATAGAATTATTATACCAACTAAACCCATAAATTATGAGATTAAAATACAAATTCCTTATCCAAGAAGTAGCGGGGTCCTATATGGCGGTGGCCGTTGGCGAAGATGCCGAAAACTACAAAGACATGATTAAGATGAACGGCACGGCAAAGCGTATTCTAGAACTTCTTCAGCAGGGGCTGAATGAGGACGCCATTGTTGAAATCTTGTTGCGGGAATTCAACGCCACAGAAAACGATGTCCGCCAGTCAGTTGAAACGTTACTTGACCAATTAAGAAGCCAAAATCTGCTAATCGAAGAATATGTTTAGCGGAAGATTCCGGATTGCAGACACCAACATCGAGGTCGTCTCGTTATATGAGTCGGTGCAGAAAATGTGTGCCGACTACACAACCAGCAGCAATCCGTCCATCCGAATAGTAGTGACAGAGTCCGACATCAGGGCAGAGGCAGAACTGTCGGAAAAAATGCGCAAGAACGACGGCAAGCCTCCATGCCGTTTCTCCGCCGATTACCTCGAGTCGCTGGCGGTTTACCGCCAATTGGCCACCGCACTGCTGGCCGAAGACGTGCTGCTCTTCCACGGCTCGGCGGTAGCGGTCGATGGTTGGGCCTATTTGTTTACTGCCAAAAGTGGAACTGGCAAGTCGACACACACTGCACTCTGGCGAAACCTGCTGGGAGAAAGGGCTGTGATGGTGAACGACGACAAACCCCTCATAAAGCTCACGTCTGACGGACGCGCTATTGTCTATGGTACACCCTGGGACGGCAAGCATCACTTGAGCACCAATACAGCTGTACCCCTAAAAGCCATCTGCTGGCTGACGCGTGCCAGAGAGAACTGCATTGAGCCGATAACCCCGGCCACAGCATGCGAGACGCTGGTCGGCCAAACCTTCTGTCCACGGACACCCCAACAGGTAGCACGGATGCTGAAATTGGTAAACCAACTGTCTACAGCAGTCGGCCTCTATAAAATGGGCTGTAACACGGAACCATCGGCCGCCGAACTGGCCTACAAAACCATGAGCAAATGACGGACAACAATCAGCAAGATTCTTTCGAGAAAGTGCTAGCTACCCATGGTGTGCTGATTTGCGGAAATGTGGGCGACAGCATGATGCCGCTTTTAAAACAGGGACGCGACAAGATGGTGATAGTACCTAAGCCCACGGGCCGGCTAAAAAAATACGATGTTCCCCTTTACCGCCGCGATAACGGCCAGTATGTGCTGCACCGCATAGTAGAAGTTTCAGACAATGGCTACGTAATGCTGGGCGACAACCGTTGGACTCTGGAGCGGGGTATAACCGACCAACATATAGTGGGAGTATTGTCTGCCGTTGTCCGGAAAGGAAAAACAGTGCCAGTAACAAGCCGACAGTACCGCTGTTACGTGCGACTGTGGTGCGGTTGCATATGGCTCAGACGGATAATAGTGTGGATGTTGTCGCTACCCAGACGCGGTTACCGTTATGTCACGCGCAACATACTAATATAGAAAGCACACCGAAGAAGAGCAGCCTATCTTCGAATACTGGTATTTGACAGCAGGAAAAATTGGACATGATTTTAATCTCTAGTTCCCAATTCGAATAAAAAAAGGGAGAAAAAGTAAAAAAAAGTGCTCTTCAATGTGGTATTTATATTTTTGTTAACTAAATTTGCATGTGAAATAAAAACGATAGTGTAGTAAGTTTTCATAATATAGTGAAAAAGTAGACGCTTTTGCCCGTGGAGGGTGGGAGCGTCTTTTATTTGTGGCACAGAGTTTGCATACGTTAAAGAAAAAGTAAGAATACCATGAAACAAGTTGTTGTATTTATTGTCGCATTGTTGCTGTTTATATATGGCAGGACCGTTTTCGGTATCTGAGCAGCAAGATGTGGAAAATTGAGAAGAACAAGGCAGTACTGGCAAAGTGCTGCCTTTTTTTATTTATAGCGCAATTGATAAGCATGTAACTAATTGAAAAACATTCTATTAAAAATATATTAATAATTAATATATAAAATATATTGTGGAGATAAAATGTATTTATTATCTTTGAAAAAGAGGATAGTGAAATCCTTATGAATGCTATCTGCTACAGTTTATAATCTGGAAAATCGTTTGCTTCCAGTTGTAATGTAGTGAATTGAAAATAAGAACTATAAGTAATGTCTGTTGGGGAACATGGTTCCTGTCCGTCTGTTGGGATTCAACGTTACATATAGAAAAAATACAACGATTGTCGTTATGAAAGTGCTATCAGTGAGGGATTTGTTTTGATTGATAGCCTGAGTAATGTCGTCATATACAAAATTGATATAAAAGGCACATCGAAAATGGGACAAGATGTATCGCTTAAAAATTTAGAGAGTTTTATAGCTGGTATTGGAAAGGTATTGGCACGGGTAAAAGATGTCATGGTGCAAGACATCTTAAAAGACATCGTCAGCGATGGAATGACTTGGGATGAGTATAAAAAAAAATTTGATGGAAATACCATAGAAAAAATTGATGAGATGAAATTGTTTATTGATAAGATAATCAATAAATTAGGATATGATATTTCATCAGCAAAAACAAGTGAGTTGTATGACTTGTTCAAGTCATTGGTTATTACTGCTAAAGATTTAGAGGAGACGGTCGTAGCACTGGTCGATGATGGAAAGAATATTGATTGGTCGCAGCTCTCAAAACAGTCTGGTTCTATTGAAGGGGTTTTTGATGGCCTTAAATCTACTTATAATTCAATTCCATCTGATAGTCTCGACAGATTGTTTAAATTAATAGAGTTGGTAAAGGATGTAATATCCTTAGTCAAAAAAATTTCTTCTTTTGAATGGAATAAAATTGCTAACGATGCGGATGGTTTTGGACAATTCCTAAAGAACACGTATTTCACAGAGCAGTTTGGAAAGCGAATTTTGGACTATATACTTATTCTTTTATTGAAAAATGCGAAGGAAGTATTCTATGATGATGTTCATAATTTGATATCTTCTGTTAGTGAGGAGTTTAAAACAAATATAAATTCTATATTCAAGGATGTTGAGGCTTACGATGACCTTTTGTATTATCAAGGTGAGATTGATAAAGCTAACACTGCAATTGAGAAATATTTGGAATCTGCAAGGGAGTGTGCACTAAACAATAATATATTCCCAGACTTTACGATACCGGTCAATCTACAAGCAAGATTAGATACCGCTCAATCGCGTTTCAACAAAGTAGCGGAGGATTCCGTAAATGGGTTTAGCAAAGTCGCTAAGGTTTTTAAGCAGATTTATGCCATTTTAGATTTTCTTGGATTAATAGAAATAAAAAAAATAACTTTACAAAAGTTTGTTCCGAGATCGGCAGAGGCGTTGAACCTGCAACCTATCGAGGTCTTGTCTTTTAAATGGAATCTTTTTACAAAAATATTCACCGACCCGTTAGGTTATTTGAAAACAGTTTTCCGTATTTCCAGCATAGAAGATGTTGAGTATATTATCGGAAAGCTAACAGCTGTTGTCCGTGCATTTAATGACAATAACCTGGATTTCTCTTCTGTTAAAAAAATCCTTTATTCATTAGCTTTGAAAGCCCAAGACCGTAGAAGGATTGGAGGAGCTGATAAAGAAGTTTTACTCAGTAAATTTGATACGTTTGTTATAGACCTACTTTCAATGCAGGATAAAGTAGGTGAAAAGTGTAAAGAAATTCTAAAAGAAGAATTCGCTAATTATACTGAAGGTGGTGATTGTTTCTTTTCCTCTATAGAAAAAGAAGTCTCTGATGTATTTGAATCTATTGAATTTGGAACAGAAGATAAATATGAAAAGGGGGGATTTGAATTTCTCAATTTAAGGAAAGATGATGTTTTGTCAAGAATAGTGTCTGAGTCAATTCTTCCAGTTTGTACAAAGACCGTCACGAATGTCGTTAATGAGGATTTTGGAATTGAGTTAGAAGAATCGAAAATTGATTTGACACCTCTGAAGGAAACGTTTTCTTTGGTACTAAAAGAACAATATGAGGATATTTCTTTAAATTTTACTGCATTTTGGAATGAACATTTTTATTCAGTTTTAAATGATTTATGCGATAGTCAGGAATATGATTTTTGCGAATTTTCAAAATCAGAGGTATTAATAGAATCAGAGCAATCCTCAACATCGAAAACGTTAGACCAGATTTCGTGTTTCGACTTCGATGAGTATTTTCTTACAATGTCGGAAAAACTCACAAACTCGCTTTATATACATATAGACGACTACTATGATGAAATTAAATTGGCACTTGAGTCCGTCTTAAAATCTTCTGGTGGATATGATGAACTGGCTGACGATGTCTTGGCGAGTTTGTGGAATCAGTGTGAAAAGATTATCGGTGATGTGGTAACAAAACCATATCACCAAGTAGTTGATGGTGCTATCGTAAACTTTAAGGCAAGTGTATTAAACCTTGTATCAAGTGATGAGGATAAAGAAAATAGTATATTTAAACTATCGGAGGGTGTAGATGAACTTTTCAATAAAGATGGTTTAGACAAGGTGAAGAAGCTGTGTACTCTAATTTCGAGTGCGTCTGAAATTAGTAGTTGGTGCGATGGATTAAAATTCATCGTTGAATTATTAAAACTTATACCTGATAGTGTAAAGAATAGTTTGAAGGGTATAATCAATATTCCTGACTTTGATATTTCTCTACCTAAGTATTCGCTTGATACTAAAAACAAAATGCTAGCGGTCGAACTCTGTAATTATAAAAATGATAATTTTGAGTTCATGTTCCAAATTGTTGCTTGTGTCAACAAGCGGAAAATAAATGATGTGGATAAGAATGGTTTATACTTAATCCCTATTGTGAAAATTGTGGCTAATGGAGATTTCCAGTTGGGAGAAAACCACGAATTGATAGCATGCGCTGGTGTAGGAGCAAACGAGGGAGTTAATGGAGGTTTCGATGGAAAAACAGGTTTCTTCTTTTATACAAATGATAAAATCTATGATATTAGCGTTGAAGCTTTTTCTGACAGAGACTCGGTTTCGTTAAATGCTGAAATTACCTTCCAGCGGAAAAATGGACATACTCTTGAAGTTTTTGATACTAAGGTAGCCTCTTTAAAAATTGAGAATTATCCGCTTAACTTATATTTGGGTTATAACAGGAATGTTGGTGGTGTGATTGTGCCAGGGTTCGATTTCGGGGTGTCGGGTGCAATAAAGGTTCTTTGCCTGACACTTAAACTCAAAGAACTCAACGAGTTCTTCAATACGATTCTAAAGAAAAATATAGAAATTACGCTCGAGGAACTTTCTGTTGGGTACAGCCTTAGTGGTGGATTCAACATAGGAGGAAGTTTTTTTGTAAGTATACCATTATTTTCTGAAATAGAATACAATGGTATAAAATTCAGTAACATAAGTGTTGAGATTGGTGGCAGAGATGGTGATTTAATTGCCAGGGTCAGCACTTCTTTCTCTGCAACAATCAGCGGCTTTTCCATATCTTTTTCTGATTTGGGCATGGGCTGTTCTTGTAATATATTGGATGAAAAGGGTAAGTTAGGTGACTTTGATTTGTCTCCTAATTTCAAATATCCATCTGGGTTGGCCATTGCTATCGACACGCAGTGCGTAAAGGGGGCTGGTGCTGTAGAATGGAACAAAGATGAGGGTTGGTTCTTTGGTGCTGGCTCGCTCGAGGTAATGGAAAAATTCGGAGTCAGTGCCTTTTTCTTGTTTACAACCTCCCCTTTCTCGTTTATGGGAGCGCTGAATGTGGAATGGAAACCTGGGTTACCTATGGGAATGGGTTTTACACTGACAGGATTAGGCGGTTCGTTAGGCATAAACAGAAGTTTGGATATTGATAAATTGAGGGCGACCGTATATGATGGTTCTTTATCATCTATACTTTTTGTGAAGAATCTGGAGCAAAATCTTGACAAGGTTCTTGCAAACATATCTGCATTCTATCCGGAGTCTAAAGACACATGCTTTTTTGGCTTCCTGGCAAAAATCGAATGGAATGAGATAATTAAGATTAATGCAGGTTTGTTTATACAGGTTCTTCCTTTTAAAGCTGTTGTGGCAGGTGACATACAGATCAGGGTTGCAGAAAAAATGGAAAACCTGATTTGTATTAATGTCAATTTTATTGGAGGAATCGACCTTTCGAAGGGATTGTTTTTTGATGCTTCAATATATGATTCCAAAATTGTTGGTATCGATTTACAGGGCGATATGGCAATTCGTATATATTGGGCAGGAAGTACAAAAGGGTTTATACTTTCTGTTGGTGGTTTCCATCCTGAATATAAACCAGAGGAAGGTTTCAACTTGCCTGATCTGCGTCGTATGCAGCTCAGTTTGGACTATAGTATCGTCAAGATGAAGTTAGAGGCATATTTTGCGGTAACTTCCAATACCGTTCAGTTTGGTGCTGAATTAAATATGCAGATTAATCTTGCTGTATGTAAAATAACAGGGTACTTGGTCTTCAATGCTTTGTTCCAGTTTAAGCCGTTTATGTTCAAGGTTGGCGTGAAAGCTGGTGTAGCTGTAAAAGTTGGAAGTGTTAAACTTTTGTCTGTCGACCTTGCGTTTGAACTTAGCGGCCCGGCGCAGTGGAGGGCAAAAGGAGAGGCATCGTTCCGTATTATATTCAAAATTAAGACTCACTTCAATGTAAGTTGGGGTAAGAAGCAAGAGAGTATCAACCGTGAGAAACAGGATCTGCTTCCATTATTTAGTAAAGAGTTTGACGACAATAGAAATTGGAAAGCTATATCTTCCGATAAAGATGATAACTTGGTGTTGCTTGCTTCTAAATCGGCAGTTGATTTAGTTATACAGCCATCAGATACAATCCGGTTTTCACAGGATGTATTACCTCTGGATGAAAAAATGGAGTGCTATGGAGAAAAACAAATTGGTGATTATGACAATTTTGAAATAGATTCAATATTTGTCGGTGACCAACCTTTGTCTTCCTCTGATTCTGTTAACATCAGTTATGGTGGGCAGGAAGGGTGTACGTACAAGATGGAACAATCTTCGTTTGCCCCTGGTTTAATCCATAAATTAGACAATGACCAAAAACTTAAAGAGGCCTCGTTTGTATCTAAGAATAGTGGTTTTAGTCTGGATGCAGGATTTGGCCTAAAAAATGGCGATGATGTAAAAGAAGTTCCAGATGAGAAAAGACTTATTATGGATGATATAGATATAGATTCGGAGGCTTGGAAAGAAGTGCAGTCTTATCTGAATGACGATAAAACAGAAACAGTAAGTAACAATGATAATAGTAAGCGGTGTAGGAGTAGATCCTCTTACAGAAGATCAAGGTCTGGTTTCAAGTGTCTGATAAAGGAGCTTGATGAACAGATGATTAGTGCTATTACAGATAATCTTGCAAAACAGAAATAGTAAAATGGAATTGGAATACGCATATTATTTCCCATGGGTTAGGAAGGGAATTAGTAACAAAATATCAGAAGCAGACACTTTAGGGGAGGGGTGTGGTGATGTTTTGTTAAGACCTAAAATAAATCTAACCACTAATATAAAGGCGTCAAGTGTTAATGCACAGAATTTGGAAGACGCAAACAAGATCTTGTCTGAAACGAAGTCTATATCTTTGACTGGTCCTGGTGATATCTTGAAAATAAACGAAAAAGCCATTAAATTAGTAAGACCAGAAGATGGTTTTTCAGGCTTTGCTAATGAATACTTACCCTATATCGAATTCACAGAACCAGATTTCTTGTGGCGTTATACACCGGCTTCCGTATATGCCGGCCGGCTTCGTCCATGGCTTGCCCTTATTGTATGTGAGGTAGACAAATGCAATATAACAAAGGCAACAGGAGGTACTTTCGTTGTTTCGTTTAGTATATCGGAAAGAGAGTATACTGAAATTTTTCCTGATCCTTCGAGAATAGATTGTGCGGCTCATGCCCAAGGTTTCTCTAAAGATAAAGCCGAATTTTGTCGTTTGGTGGCTTTTACCGACATAATGCCAGAAAAAAGGATGGCAGAAAATAAAGAATATGTTGCATTACTTATACCTTCATTTGAAGTGGGGCGTCTTCGTGGTATTGGTCGTCCTGACGAGGAAATTAAGAACGTGAAGGCCCAAAAGTCGGCATGGGAAAAGTCGTATGCAAGTCAGGTCTCTGAGCATGTCAATCCGTTTGTTTTCCCGTGTTATTTTCATTGGAAGTTCACTGCTGGAGGAGGTAGTTTCGAGTCTCTTGTGAGAAAATTAAGTGCGGCAAGCTCTCTAAATGATAGTTTGCAAATCGATGTTTCAAGGATGGGGGAAGGACTCGATTTTGATCAATTGTATACAGATAAGGACGTGCGACCAAGAAGCATTGTTAAAATGCCAGTGGCGACAAAGAGCGTATTTCACATTGATGAGCCATTCCCCGATAAAGAAAAAAAAGAAGAGTCTTTACTTAATGAAAGACTGCGTGATTTGATTTCCAAGAATCCTGTGTTTGGTGAAAATATAGACTCAATTGAAGGAACTAATGAAAGCGAAAAAGACGACCCGTGGGTAGTCCCACCTGCATATGGGGCTAAACATATTATGGCTACTGGTTTGGATGTTGATGGAAAACAATGGTTTACAGATGTAAATCTTGATGTTTGCTATAGGGCTGCAGCTGGTTTGGGCAAGAAAGTTGTGCAAATAAATCAAGAGGAATTTGTTAGTAGGGCATGGCGGCAGGTTGAGTTGGTCAAACAACAGAATTCCCTGCTTCATAATATGAACCTATCTTCAAAGGTTGACAATAGTATTAAAGGGAAAAATCTGAAATTTCTTCAGACAAAACGTGTAAAGGAGAACAGACAGCCGGGTATGAGCAAAAAACGTGTGCTCGCAAGGATGATGGTAAACCTGCCTTCTATGAGGAAGACTAGAAAGAAAAAAGATAGTGCTACAATATCATCCATAATGGAGGAGGAAAAAATTCCACAAAGTTTTGCTTCTGCTTCATTCCGTTGTCTGACCGAAAATATCTCAAAATTGACAAATTCGTTAGACTTGACAAGTGTAACGGAGAATATAGCTGAAAAACAAATATTCAGACAAAAAGAGCCAATGTTCGGACTAATGCCGACAACCGACAATTTGAATAACGTTTGTAAAGAGATTTTTAGTAGGGTTGTCGCTCATTCTTTTGACAATGTAATTGGCGATTTTATTAGTATTGAAAATGACAAGTTTTATCGCAATATAAAACGGTATACGAGTTATGGAAGTAATCGTTTTTATAGATATTTATCTTTTTTGAAAAATCACTTTTCAAGGGAGTTATTTAACGATCCTCTGGAAATTTACAGGGTAATGGAATTGTTTGTCTTATGTGGGGGAATTAACAATGTGTGTATAGGCTCTACAGTAGATAAAGAAGATACAATCAAATCTGTTATAGATAGAGGTGAAAATGAGGGTTCCTTTGATTTCATACATTATAGTTATAGCGGCTTTGTACAAGAAAACAATGTCGTTGGTATTCCAGATTCTGAATATGTGAAAATTTTTGGGGAAGATAAACCGATTACCCGAATAAGAATCGCGAAATATACGGAGAGCGACAGACATTGCTATATGTATGTTTTTTCAATTCAGAAGTTATATAGTTTGGCGTGTGAGAAGAATAATGATTTCTCTAATAATGTTATATTCTTAAAGAACTACATTTTCGAAGATAACATAGAGCGAAAAATAAATGGGTTGCATAGAATGATAACAGAAAATGGTGTATACAATCCTAAGATGTATTATACAGTATACCGCGGTTATAGGGGGGACCGTCACGAATCTATTGCAAGAATTTCCGACGCATGCTATATGCCAGAGTTTTATGTTACTAATTATTATCAAGTGTTTAGTGAATGGAATAATTTATATCTTATTAGTACTGGAAAATATAGTGCGTGTAGTTTATTGTATTCTTCGAATGCGTACGAGAAGGCTTCCGAAGAATTAAGGGATTTATACAAATCGTATCAAGAGATGGTGGTTAATTATCTGTTGTATACGCCAGATAACGTTATTATTTATCCTGAGGCTATCAATGAAAAATATGTTCAAGTTATTGATAGCTTCGAGGACTATAAAACATTTTGTAGAACATTAAAGAACTATAATAACGAGTTAAAATGCTTTTTCGATTTTGAAAATGTCGTTAATTCTCTGAAATCGTTTGAAAACGAGGAAAAGACAAATGCGGTAGATACTGATGGAGAAATAGATGGTCTTCAATCTGATATGCTCAAGGCGTCCATAAGGGAAAAAATGGAAAACGCGATAACAACCTATTATGGGAATTATAGTCAAGCAGACTATTTGAAAGGCTTATTGTCGACTAAGTACCCTATAATGGCACATCCCCAATTCCCTGAGCCGACATGTTACTATCTTCAAGAATTGTCAGATAAGTTTTTGTTAGCTTGTATTGATGAGTTACCTGCCGATTCGATAAGCATGTTTGTTAACAATGGGGCTTTTGTTGAGGCCTTTTTGTGTGGGATGAATACTGAAATGGGAAAAGAACTATTATGGAGGGAATACCCAACAGACCAAAGGGGGTCCTATTTCAGAAAGTTTTGGGATTGCGATGTTGACCCAGAATCTGTTCGGAAAAACACGTACTTTGATGTGGAAAACCTGCATCAATGGAAAGGTAAATTGGGAGAGAACCACATGTCAGAAAAATCGGACCTTCTTCAATTTATTATTAAAAGCGAGCTGATGAAGGTATACCCTGAAACCCGCATTTATCTACAAAGGGTGCAAAGGGGGACGGATGGAAATTTGGAACTTGTAAAAGAAGAAAAGGTTGAGCCTGTAGCTCAAGCGTTCTTGAAAAAAGATATTTATGTGGTTGGCTTCAAAATAAAGCCTTCGGAAGTGATAGGTAATCCTGCAAAACAAGATTACGGATATATGCTCATGTTTGAGCAAGACGCAGAAAACTCTGATTTTAAACATATTGATAAAAAAACAGAGAAGGAAGATTGCCGGTATTTGGTAAAAAAAGGGATTATGGCGGTTAAACCGGTAATTTTTGGAAAACACCCTATGTCAATTGTTAAAAAAACATATACGGAAACAGATGAATTTTCAAGCACAAGAGCGTAAAGTTAGAGAATTGTTCGAGAGGGAATTGGCATCTCTTTCAAAAGATGTGCCGGTAATGTTGTTCCCTGTAAGAATAGAAACGCATTTCAGACATAAATCAAATAAGAAACAACTATGTGTCAGAATTTTTCCTGATGAAGTTATGTTTGACTATCATACGGAAAAACTGTCTCCCTCGGAGGTTGAAGCTGGACGTTTTTTCTGGTTGCAGTGGTATATTGCAAGTGGCAACGAAGAGCGGGAATACGAGGCATGGGAGGTGCTTTGCAGAAAATATTCAGTAAGCAGGGCCGCATGGATTTGCAGGTGTTTGAAACCAAAAGGTATCAACGATTTTAAAAAGGGTGGTCGTTTGTTCTATAGAAGACCATATGGGGAAATTGATTCGGTTTTTGAAAATTGTAATAAAATTTACGAGGACATATCGCAGATTGTTCTTTCTGAGAAAAAAAAGATAACTGAAACTGGCGAGTATAAATTGGAATATGATATGCGCACGCATATTAAAACTCTGCGTATGTTGCTGTTCCAAGTAAGTACAGACCTGTCGTCATGTGAACTTGTTGTCGACTATATTTATGATAGGGTGGTGGAAACTGTCCGGTATTTAAAAAGAAAATTAGAGTCTGTATTTGATTTTTATCAGCAGTACCCGGGAATGTATGGTCACAATAGCAGGAAATTGGAACTATGGGATATTGATTATACCCTTCTTGTTGGTTTTATAAAAGATGTGAAGTCCTTTCTTGATGAATTTGAGTCGAAACGAGTATCATTAGAAGATTTGGTAAAAATGTACTTGATTGACAGTAAATATGAAATATTTACCAAACAGGATGTTAGAGAAGAGGACCATATTGATTTACCTGTTACCAATACACTTCCCGACAGGTTTTACTTTATTGGTGAAATTGATAATGAAAATAAGGAAGATTTGGTGTATGCGTATGGGAATCCTGTTAAAAAGGATTTACAGGTAGCTTTCGATTTGAATAAAAAGGATCTCAATGAAGAGGTGAAGATTACGGAACAGGGCGATTTGAAAGTTGACGGAGGTCTTTCGTGGATGTTTGATTACGAGCAGGCTGAAAAGTCAGGTATGGCTATAACTGTTCCTATTGATGAAGATGTATGCGCCTTTAGATATATATACGTTTTAGGTATTAACCAGTCTTCGTATGAAAATCCGTCTATCCTCGAAAATCTGTTTATAGGGCATAACTATGCGTCAACAGGCTTGGAACTTTTAAGGGCGGGACACCCAACTAATATAGTAGAAGGCGGCCCAAAGGCAACTTCGTTAACCGAGGAAGAGATCAAAAGACGGCGTTACGAAGTGGAGGTAAATGGTGCTTATAAGCTAGAGACTAACGGAAAGAAGGACTATAAAAGGTACGATACTTATAAAATGTCAGAGTTTTTAGGAATGGACTATGACAACTGTTGGGGAAGAGTTGTCCAATACAATGAAAACATCTCTGACCAAACGAAACAAGTATTTGCTTTTTTATGGGACGAATATGTATTAACCTTGCCTAAAGAAATAAGGGAAAAGCCGGAAGTTTGCCAAATGCTTAACTATGTAGGTGGTTTTGCAAGCAGTTATATCAGGCCGTTTGGAACTTTACCAACGTTGTGTGTCGATAGTCTTCCTTACGGAATACAGCCTGTGACTAACTATGTCAAACTTCGTGAGGAACTGGAAAAATATGCTAAAACAGATGAGGAAAGACGTTTGAAGGGTTTGTTGGAACAGTTGATTCTCCTTTGTGTGAAATGGAAGGAAATAAGGAAGAGAAGAGTTAAAAATATTGATGCAATTAAATCGTACGAGAATCCGGAGGCGTCCTATTTGGAAATGGTTGGTCAAACTCCTCATTCTGTTAGTTTTGTTAAACGTAGTTATTTGCACTCGCCGTTTATTCCGTTAAATAGACCAAAACTGAGCGGAGCTCAATACATAAACCAAATGTCGGACCTCGATTATTTCGGAGCACAGGGAATTGACGACGTATATGTGGAAGGCTCTATTGAAGATTTGGTGAAAAAACTGGAAGAGCAGTACAAACTGGAAAGAGAACAGGCTGTTCTGCAAGTGAGTTCTTTTTTTGACACGTTCACTTATAGGTTGGACGCTTGGTTTACGGCCATATTGTACAAGATATACTCAGGACGTGAAAAACTACCGTGTGTTGGTGCCTACGGATGGGTGTTTAACCTTAAGGAAAACACTAGAGAGGAAATTCCAGCTACCGACAGAATTGTTGATCAGATGCAGTTGCAGCACGAAATTGGCAAATCTAAAATTTATAGGAATACAGGTGATGACATGGGGCATTATGTTGTAGCACCTTCAATTCAGCATGCAATTACAGCGGCTGTGCTCCGAAGCGCATATCTGAAAAACAGTAAAAGGGATAACGACACGCACATCTGTGTCAATCTGTCGTCGATGAGAGTGCGTCAAGCATTGAAACTGGTAGATGGCATTAAATCGGGAATGTCTCTTGCCGTAGTGTTGGGTGTCGATTTCGAGCGTTATATGCATGACGACGCTGAAGATTTGGACCAATACATCTATTCTTTCAGGAAAATGTTCCCTTTAACCATCGATTTAGAGGCTGCGAATGAAGATTCCAGGGCTAACGATTACACTATGCAGGTTGTAAACGGAGAAGCCCTGTTAAACACATTTCTCAACCAATGGAATTATGATGGAAGTGTTTCCGATTGGTTGTTGAAGAGGTATGGGGAAAAAAACAGTGGCATCGAATGGGTGGATGTTCTCGAAAATGAGATGGTCAATATAGAACATGTAAAGGCTATTTTTAGAATAGTTGAGAGAATGGCAGATGCTTATGACGCTTTAAATGACTTGCTCCTCTCAGAGGGGGTTCACCGTTTGGTGATGGGAGACAAGCCTACTTATTACGTACTTAACAAGTTCCTGTCTGAAGGTAAAGGAACATTGCCTGAGCCTGAAGTCTTGAAATCACCATTGGAAAAGGTCGTCGTCTCGTATAAGGCGGGTGTCCTACTTCCTGAGAAGTCTACAGTTGACAAGCCATTGTCGATAGCAAGTCCTGCTATCGATTCCCTTGTATTAGAATATATAGGCAGTATGGATAGCATTCTTTTTGTTATAAGGACAACAGATGCGGAAAATACGCAGGAGGATGTGAGATGTTCATTGGGCGAATTGTCGGTCAGTGCTAGCGAGTATCTGTATCTTAGTAGCTATCCTGACACTTTCAGAAATTATCTGGCAACCAGATGGCGTATTGCTAGTGGGTATACAAGACAGGATTTGTCTGTCATTTTCGATTTGTCGGAAACGACTGTTCTAAAATCGGAATTAGAAACGGATATCTTTGAGGATACGCTCAGAATTAGCAAAATAAGGGAACTGGTGTTGAACGGTCGAGCAATGAGGCCTTCTGATTGGCTAAATGGTATTTATGAGGATAAAGTTGAAGAGTCTTTAATAGATGTTGCGGAACTCTCGGAACGATACAATTTGTTGGTTGCCAATATCAATTACACTTACGATGCTATAACCAATTGGCAGAAAATGACAAACCAAAACGTTGCTATAACTGACAATCAAATGTTCCAAGCATACTCTTTATTGTGCGAGTGTGTGGAGGCGGGTCTTGTAAATAGCCAGCTTGATTTCGTTGCTGGTGCGTTTCTTGGTAATTTAGATCCGGTTTCCGATTACACAGCCTATAATAAGGTGATAGGCGAACAATTGAAAATCCGTGAGGTTATGGAAGGTACGCGTTTGTTGTTGTTTGACCGGCTCAAGGAAGCAAAGACTTTGGTTGAATCAGACCACGAAAAACTCACTTCAGAAAAATTAGTATCCGCAATCAAAACCATTACTCTTAAGAATTTGAGGGTAGAGTGTCGATTCTTTTTAAGGGAAGAGTATCAGGAAGAAAAGTTTTACGATATTATTAGTAGAGGAGTTAATCTCTATAACAATTTAGACGACAACAAATTCGATGATTGGCAAGAAGAAATATCAGAGGTGAGACCTGGTATGAGAAATTGGCACCAATTGTCAATTTTACAAACAGTGTACGATCGTCCGGTAGGTACTGTCTCGCTTGTTCAGTCTGACTCTGATGGAAATATGTTGACTGACGAGTGGATGGGTGTTGAGGTTGATAGTGAATCGAAACTGACTGATGCGGATACACTTGTCCTTTATAATAGTAATTGGTATAAAGCTAGAAAGGACGGGGAAAGAATGTCTTATGCAGGTATCGTATTCGATTCCTGGGTGGAGTATATTCCGTACAAAAAACATACTGCTGGTATAGCCGTCCATTGCGACAGACCTGATAACGAAGCACCTCAGGCGATTTTGTACGCTATTCATCCAGAAATAATAACCCCCAATAAAGGCTCGTGGAATTCGAAAGCCCTTTTAGACATGATCGGATATACCCGCTTATTAGCGATGAACAGGGCAGTTGAACCAGACCATCTGTATTCTGAAGGCGAAACCCATCTAATATTCCCGCTTATTGGAAGAACGCTTATTTCTTATGGTGTCAATAACGGGAGAAAGAGTTCGCAAAGTTCAAATAGAATTGATGAAGAAGAATTCTCAAGCATATTTGACTCTATGTGTGGTGGTGACCTTTTAAATGATATCTGATTATGGCATATAGTGATTTTTTTAATGATATAGCTGGTTTCTTAGACAGAAACAAATTTTACTTTGACAGCATTCAATATACAGGAAAAACGAATGTTTCAACACTGATTGAGCCTAGAACAAGAGAAGCAAATTATGCGCATGCCTTGTCTTTTGAAGTGTTCGATCCATTTTGGCTATTAGCCAGACAATGGCAGTTTGGCAGATTCAAAGGCAATGATTGTGGATCTCCTGTTACAATGAAAATAAGAACGATAAAAAAGAGAATAGATGCTGTAAGTATGCCACATAATGGTCAAGTCTCAACCTCTTTGTACAATAACGATTCTCCTATGGAGTATAGTGTGGAAAAAGAAGATAGAAAAATAGATTTGTACGTTTCAGTGGAGTCGGCTGCACATCTTAAAAAGAGGTTGTTGAGACAAAATGTTTCGAACAAAGCGGTCATTGACAGTTTTATCCAACAGTTCCCATTAGATAGCCCTGTACAACAGAAGCCTCAGTCGGAATTAACTATAGAGGATTTGAAAATTATATCAAACGAAAAACTTGTGCTCTTCTATAATACGTATAAAGGGAGAATATTCGACGGATATAAAGTTTTTCTGTATATTACCGACAGTGAGAACCAACTCACAGCAGATGAAGAGGTGAAAAATATACTTTTGGAATATGCAGAATGGTTTAGACAAAAGTTTATGCCAAATGAAGGTCAGGGTAATTGGAATATCTCGACAATGAGCTATTCCGTAAAAATGGAACAGGATGACAATGATTTTATAGCAGGTGATTACGATAGTGGGTGTTTGTCATGGTATTCATTTGACCACATTAAGCAGAATAGCAGCAGAAAGGAGGCAAAAAAAGGTGAGGAGAAGTTGTTGTCTTATATTCCTACGTCGGCTGTTATATCGGGTGCCCCTTCTCAACGTTTATGGGAAATGGAAAATTCTGTTGTAGAAATGGGAAATGCGGATGATGACGATTTCTCGACGATGGCAAATTCAGCGATTATGCAATATATCAGCATGTATAGTAACGATTGGATGATCACTCCTCTTGAAGCGGAAGCAGGTGTCGTGCTTGATGTTGGTGGAATCGCTATAAAGGATACATTTGGTGAATATGTTTATATTGATGCCGATGCCGAGGATGTTGATTTTGAGCAATATAAAAAGGCTTATGGTGAATCTAATTCGGTTGAAAATGATTTTAATGCGCTTCGCTTTATCGACCGTTGGAATATGTTTGGAAACAGCCATGTCGACGCTTATAACAACATGAATTTTTCAGTTAATAGGGGATTGTTTGTGCCTGCAAGTGTGCCTCGTAATGAAGAACGTTTGATAGAAGAGGTTCAATTTTTGCGCGATGAATTGGCCAATATGTTATGGGGTGTGGAGAAAACAGTCTCAGATCAGGCTGGAGGAACGATTTCAGGTGAGAGTTTATCAGACAAAGTTCTCGCTATAATTGATAAAGACAGATCCTCTTATGAAGATATGTCAGAAAATGATGTTGTTTATTCATATCTGTTAGAAAATAGGGTGCCAATCAATTGGATTCCTTTTGTACCTCAGCATATACCGGGAAGTACAGATAGCATAAGGTTCAGAAGGGGAACAATGCCTATATTCTTTAATGGATATTGTGCGGTGCGTCCGTCTTCTGAATTTTTAAAAGCACAGATAAATGAAGATAAAAGTGTTGTGCCTATGTACATCAATGAGGAGGAGGTTATTGGTTATGGTGTGAAATTGAAAAAGACTGCTCAACGTACCCGGTGGTTTCTCGGAAAGAGTTTCAACTGGGTCGGAAATAAGAAACGGATTAGCGAATATCAAGCAAATAGCGGCTTGATGTTTGACGAACTGATTGAAAAAGAAAGTGGCAAAGCTATTTCGCTAAAAGGATGTCCTGCTACTGGGGAATGAATACTTAAGAATTACAATGAGGATAAAGGGAATACATATTAATAGTTCGATGCCTTTTTTCATAAAGAATAAGGGAAGTGAGTATTATGTTGAGGATTTTGAAATACTTACCACTATACTGTCTGCCCTTATGTGGCGTATGAAAAACGGACCTATAAAGCTCTATACCGATGCTGTGGCACTAGATTATTACAAGCGTCTTGGTATAACTAATATATGGGATGGCGGAATTGACACTGAAGTTTTAACGGCTATTCCATCTACTATTAATCAAGAGATTTTCTGGGCTGCAGCTAAACTTTTCGCTTTAAAAAATGAAGAGGGGCCGGTTGCGATGATAGACACGGATCTTATTATATGGGAAAAGATTGAAAAACTGGTTGAGGGAAAAAGACTGCTGGTTCTTCACCGTGAAGACTTTATAGAGTGCTATCCGCCATTTGAAACGCTCAAGAAGAGAGAGGGTTACATACCTGATGAACGCTGGAATTGGACTATAAAACCATGTAATACCGCTTTCGCATATTTCAACGATGACGACTTGAAAACCTATTATACCGATTGTGCGCTTGACTTTATGGAAGGAAACGATGAACGTCCTTTAGAGATGATCTCGCAAATGGTTTTCGCTGAGCAAAGAATACTTGGAATGTGTGCCGACGTTAAACAGGTTGAAATATATAGCTTGTTGGATGATCCTTTTCAAGATGACAATAAAATTGTTACACACCTGTGGGGAACAAAAGATTTGGCAAAAGGAGACTCTACGAAGAATCAAGTGCTTTGTAGCATTTTGGTGAAAAAACTCCTTAAGGAGTTTCCTAATTTCAGACCGCTGACTCCTGACTTTAAAGCGCTTTTTGACAAGTACAGATGAAAAAAACATATTGGCAAGCGTATTAAAAATCTATTTATAAATATCAGTTTTCAGTGTTAATTGTTTTTAAGTGACATTGAAGGCGTCTTATTATTTGGAGTATGAATAACTATAATAACATCGATAAAATAGAAGACAAGACATATGTCAACATTGAAGAAGTTTCTGGCAATATAATAGAAATTGGAGGTGTTGAAACAGGTAAGGATTACCTAAACTTGCTCAAGCTATTTGAAAAACAGGTTGAAGAAAACGACATTAAAGAAGGTAAGTTGCCAAAAGAGAGTCTAAACGATGGCATGTTCAGATATAAAGACCTTACTTTCGATTATACTAGACTGTTTAGTTTAAAAGACTCCCAAAATACTGGAATTGCTTTTGGCGGTCTTACTGGAGATAAAGCAGAGCAACTAAAAGAGTGTGATGTACTTATTTTTCGCCTTGATGATAAACAATTAAAAAAACTTTCTGATACGGGTGAATCGTTCAAACAGGCGCGTCTTGTAATTTTTTCATGTTCGTGCAGGAGAGGTACACCAAAAGACAGTGTATGTAATATCGATTTTAAAAACGTTTTCCCAAATGCTTTTGTTCTTGGCTTTTGGTGTAATAAGTTAAAGAAGGAGTGTGAGAATGTTTTGAAACTAATTACGAATCCTAAAATAATTTCTATTATATTTAAGAACACTCTTTCATATGAAGATTTTTCCGAGTTTTCTTATTGTGATGAATTTTCCGAACTAACTAATAGTTCAATTTCACTTCACCATTTTTTTTATCATAAGGAATATACGGGAGGGCATCTTTTAGCAACGTATGAATTGGGTGATTATGCCTATCTTGTAAATTGTTTAGAGTCTACCGCTGAGAAATGGAAAAAATACAAGGGTATAATACCGTTTATATGCGGTATTTATCCTATTTCAGAGGACGTTAATCCTACTATTGTGAAAAAAATTCAAGAAGAAACAGGAAAATTCTATAATAATTCTATTTTAAGGAAAACTGGGTGTAAGGAGGAAAACGGGAAAGAAGCCTTTTTGTATTCTGTCCAAGGGAAGGCTCATTACTCTTTTTTTAAACACTATCCTCAAAAAGCTAAGGCTACTTATAGCAAAGAGTGGTATAAAGTCCATAATCTTGGTGTGGACTGCTCTGGTTTTGTATCGCCTTTTTTATACGAATCGGTTGAAGCGTTTAAAAAGCTGATTAAAAATAATACCGACGGTTCTGTTTTACAGGGATTGGATGCCAGTAACAACATGTGGGGAATAAAGATGCACGATGCTACTATCCTTAAAAACAAAGGATCTGTTATTGTTGATTCTATAAAGGAAGTTCGGCCTGGCGATATTATGAGGACGACTGAAAATGGCGATAATACGGGTTTTCATATCAGAGTGGTTACAAATGTGAAACACGATTCTGATGGAAAGATACATATTTACACTATTGAATCGTCCAGCGGATATAATGGTATAGTGGAGAAACAATTTACGTTTACACCAGAGGGAAATAGTTATCTTGTGGGAGTAGCAGTAGAAAACAAGTCTTTGTCAGGTTATAAAATTGTTAGAAACCAGATAACAAATATATCTAAAACTGCCAATCACTATAATTATCATACGCAAAACTATATAGGAAAGGTTGAGGTGTCGGTATCAAATAGTGCTTCGGCAAAAGAGATGGAGTCTATAGCAACAAAGAATGTTGGGGATGGCTTTGACCACATTGTAGAACCAAAGGATCAAAAATATCCTCTTAGGTCTTATTATTTTAGGAGACCGAAGTATGTTCATGCGTTAATGAGTTATAAAAACACTGATCCTCTATTTTTTGAAAATTTAGATGAAAGAATTATTCTTAATGAAGAGTCCTTGAAAGTGTTGGACTATGCAATTTCTGCGTTCGAAACGGAAAATAAGATTATTTTTGATATAACGGACCAATACAACGAAATATATGAAAACGATAAGAAGGGACTTGGACTATTTGATGAATTCTTTTTTGAAATGTGTGGGTATAAAAATGAGTTGGAGAATTTTAAAACGGCTGTAAATAAATATAAAAAAGGAGTTTATAAAGAAAAGTCAGATATTCTTGAACATATTATGGATTATATGACAGAGAATAGGAGTTCGATTGGTGAATTGGAAATAAAGTCGTTTATCCATAAGAGTATATTTAATGCAGAATATGAAGTGGAAGAGATTAAGAAAGTCAATAGGCGTTTGTTGACATTCTTGGGAGTAAAAAGAATGTGTGAATATAGAGAATATTTGATTAAGGAAAAACATTCATGTTATATTTTAGAAGTAGGAACAAACGGTTTAATGCCGCCACCAAAATATGATATAGATAGGTTGAGAATTTTAGCAGAGAATGCATATGGTATAGAATTAGAAGGATTAACAGAGGTTGATTACCTTAAAATTATTGATAAAAAAATAAATGATTTAAAGGTTTATACTGATAAGTATGAGTCGTATAGGGCTTTGGCTTCTATAAGTTCGCTAAGAGTCTATCATTTCGATTATGCCTACTTAATAGACAAAGAACAAGAATATATTGGTGATAGCAAATTTTTTGCAACAATTACTAAATTGGCGCTTTCTATTTTTGTGGGAACAATTACGGGAGGTTTGGCCGGAAACTTCCTTCTTGCACAAATGGCAATCGATGCTGGTGTAACATTTGTTCTTGACTATATAGATAAATCTAATAAAAAAACATGGGATGACCAAGATTATGAAGAAGTCTTTAAAGATGTAATTTGCGCAGCTGCTTTTACTATTATATTTAAAGGAGCTCAATTCGTGAATAAGGTTAGAAAAGTAGAAGGATTAGATAGCAAAATTTTTTGGGATATGTCTAAGGATAGCCTTTATAATAATTTCGTAAAACCTTTGAAAGATGTAATAGTGGATCCGATAATAGTAAAACAATACTTGTTTCGCTGTTTGAATAGTATGCCTTCTAACTCTATCTTGAAAAGGATATGCCGTGAGGATGCAGAAAAATTCAGAGAGATAAGAACTAATGTCATCGATAAATTAGAAAAACAGATAAAGGAAGATGCAACATCTTTGTTAGGTAAAACTGAAGTTTCAGACGTTAGCAAGATTATGCAGAAATTGGAAGTAGAAAGAGACTCTATAAAATCAAAAATTGGCGGTCTTAAAAATGATGACGATATTAAATATTTTAGCAGCATAAAAGAGTATTATACAAATAATTCAGTCGAAATAGAATTAGGAATAGATGATGTTCTAAAATTTTTAAGAGGTGAAGAAAAATACAATGATTTGATGTCCTTAGAATTAAAACTGACAAACTTCGAGAGATGCTCTGCTACTAACAATGAATTAATCTCGTTAAGAAAGGTTGATGAACAAGCTGATAATTTTGAAAAATATATTACTAATGAGTTTAATGCAAAAAAATTTGAAGAGTATTTTGAAAAAATTGAGAAAAACAGTTTATATCGCAATTTTTCTAATCAAATAAAAGATTATGAAGAACAAATACAAGAAAAAATAGATAATCTTGTTTTATGGAAAAAATCGAAAGTTTCAAACTATTCTGATGATGAATTCTATAAGCATATAACAGAGAAACCAGATGAAATGAAAGAGTATATTGCAAAGACGGTTGAGTTGAATAATGTATACGAAGATATAAATAAAATAATAGATAATCCATCTTTTTTAAGTTTTTTAAATGACATTTATAAAGTTTCAATATGGTCTTATTTAGCTTCAAATTTTCTTCCTGCTATTATCTACAATCCTATTTATACGTTATTTAATTTGGTAAACAGTTCGTTGTCTTATGAGGTTGAAAACAATATAAATAAAGGAAATGGAATAAGGGAGAGTATAGGGCAATCAGAATTTAAAGACTCATTAGACGAACTAAGAAAGAATACTCCTTTATTGCTTTTTATACATCCATTTGTCCAACGTAATAGGTCTTTTAAATCTGTAGAATACTCTATTATGGATTATTCTGAGGATATGAAGATAATTTTAGAGAATATGGATGAATTTAAGTATTATTCTGCGATTGATCATGCCATATACCAAAGAATAACGGAAATAGCAAATAATTTACAAATAGGGGATTATAGCGATGAACTAAAGTGTTGGAGATTGGCGAAGTTGGCAAAATATGAGTCTTTTGTTAATTCTATGAAAACTAAAGAAATATTAGACTCGTTATATAATTTTGAAATTGATGGCTTAGCTACTGAGCTTCAAGAAGTTGGTGTTGTTAAAGTATTAGCTAAACACCCATTTATGACCTATAAGGAAGGAAAATTTTCAATTCCTGATTATTCATCTGATTTAGCTGATTTTATGCGAACTATAAAAACATTTGCAGACTACAACCAAACAAATCATACTTTATATCAAGAAGCTGTAGCATACGCTAACAATAAGTTGGTTGATACTTATGAAGATGAATTTGAATCAGAACAAACAAAAAAAATAATTGAATATAAAAAATCTATTCATTCTCAAAAGAGTAATGAATGGTTTATATTATTCGATGAAAAATATAATCGTGCAAAAGGAAATGCCTAGTTGTATTCGATTATCAACCCCTCCCCAAACAGAACACTTTTGTTCTGTATTGTCACAACGGTAACCGGCTCAACAGTCTCAAATCAACATTTGTGTAAAAAATATTAGCCTAAAGCTATTGTTATTTGTCAATAATAACTATATTTGCACAAACTACACTATTAACTCTTAAACTATTACATTATTATTATGATTGAGAATATTGAGAAGAAAGTAGACGTGGAGATTGTTTACGCTCTACTTAGTGGTAAGGTGACTAACGCGCTTAACGCTACACTACGCAAGAAACTACAAGAGAAGAAGATTGACCTCACACCATCGCAAGTCGCTGTTCTTACTACCTTGTGGCACAAAGACGGTGTTACCCAAAGGGAAATCGCCGAGCGTACTGAAAAGGATAAGCCGAGCATTACCAGAATTCTGGACCTTATGGAAAAGGCCAAACTCGTTACCAGAAAAATGGGTAAGGAAGACCGTAGGGCTAACATCATTTCGCTGACTGCCAAAGCCAACGCTTTGAAGACTAAGGTGCAAGAGGCTACAGCCGAGGCACTTCAAGACGGCTTCGCTGGTTTGTCGGAAAAAGATGTGCTCGAAGTACAACGCCTCATGAAGATCATCTTTAGCAACATCAGCAAGTATGCCGATAGTAGCTATTAAAAAAACTGTTTATGAAGCATGGCGGATTTTTTCTCTTCTTTGAGGTTCCGCTAATAGAAAAGCCACCGCAAAAGCGGTGGCTTTCTTTTTCCCATAGCACCTCTTACTTGAAGCGCCATGGTGTCTTTATTTCTATCGACCTGTTCTGCGGTTCGCCGTACAACGCAAACTCCGCCCTTTCTTTTCCCCCTCCAGAATACTTCCTCTGTCTGTTTTTCTTTGTCCAGTCTGACAAATCTTTCGATATGAACTGCACATAGATCTGGTTGTTTTTCTTTGCCTCCATGGCGGTCTGTATCAACTTCAGGTTATCGGCAGGTATCTCGTTCGAGTTCGCTACCAACAGCGGGCCCTCTAACTTATAGACGTCGCAGATGTAGAGCGAATCTACTTTCAACTCCTTGTCGCGATAATAAAGGTGCAGTTTCGCGGGTTTGTTGGCATTGAGCGCGGTGTTAGTGATGTGGAAGTTTTTGGCGTCGGCCGTCTGCTTCTTGCCAAACGCGTCCTCGTATTCCAATTCGTAGGCGTAGTGTTTGTATATGCCTATGCGTCTGCGGTATTTGACGGCGGTGTCTGTAACAAACTCTACAACCACAGCCTTGGTTGTGTCTTCAACATCGATGTTGAAGACATAGCCTTCCAGTTCCTGGGTCTCCTTTTTCAACAGTTTGTCCATTTTGCCGAAGTGCGCGTTCTTTACCACCCAATAGTAGGTGCCGGGATGCTTCGAACCTTTATAGGTGATGGCGAAGGAGTCTGACGAGACACGCTTTATCTTTTTTATCTTATTGAAAATGCCGCTTTCGAAATTCTTGCTACCTTCCTTAACACCGAATGTTGCCGTTATATACAAACTGTTTTTGTCGGTATAGTGCTGTTTGTACACATACTGGTCGTAGCCAAGGTCTACTTTTGTGACGGTCCTTCTGTCTGTAGCCAGCATGTTGCCCGATTGACCATAACTGTATGCGTTGGTCCAGCCATAATGAGGTCTTTCTCTGCAAACCAACGTAACAAGGCCTTTTTTGCGGATGGTTTTTACAATAAGCATGTCCCAGATTTTGAAATCAAGTTCCTTAACGTTGACGTTTTCATCTTCCAGAAAGGTGAATTTTGCGATGCCGTTTATGTCGGTCCTCGGCATCTGATACCTTTTGAGACTTGACTCGTACACAAAGGCGTTAATAGGCTTCCCCTTCTCATCGACGACTTTCACGTCTAAGTTCGTTACCTTGCCGTCGTATGGAATGAAAAAGCAGTTTGGGTTACTGATGCTGTCACCGAAATAGGAGTAGCTGTTCAGTTCGGGTAGTGGATGGTGATTGACACCGACTTTAATTGAGAGTCCTGTGTTTAAGCCAACCGATAAGCGGGCTAATCCCATCATATTCGAACAGACACTTCGTTCTATGTTGAGAGAGTCGTTAGAGATTACGAAGGGAATTGCTGCCTCTATCTTTTTTTTATTTTTATCAACAAATTGAATTTCAAGAAAATAACTACCACCATAGAACACATCGCAGTTCCAGGTAGTGAAATGTGAGACATAGCCTACATAGTTATTGCCGTTTAAGACGGAAATGCCTTCTTCTTCCCATAGACCCGTTTTCTCGTTAAACCACCAGAGCGGTATGCTGTCGGGTTTCTGGGTCTGGCACTGTGGTTTCGGAAAGGTTAGTTTCGACTTGCTCCCCTTCTTCAGTTGTAGCAGTTCTCCACTGTCGGTCTTCATCTGCACATCGAGCATTCCGTACGATACCAGCTTGCCCCTTATGCTATTGGCGTCAACGGCTATCAAGTCGCCGCCAGGTAGTATGTTGTTAAAGTTGGCGTCGTCGGGATTGTAGTAAATAACCGAGAGGTTGACGTTGCCGTTGTAGTCGGTACCATCACTCATCTTCACCATGGCGTTAGCCGGAATTAGCACCTCTGCCTCCTGTACTTTCACACAGGTTCCTTCCTTGGCTGGGAAGGTAGTCAGCCTGCAGATGTCCGATTCCTCTTTCTTCACCATCGAAATGATGGCTACCGAGGTGTCGATGACTTCTTTTGCGAAAATGCGGTCGAAATAGCCGTCTTTCTGCAGCCGGAGCACTATGCGACCGTTACTTGCCGGACAATTGTCTATCAGAAATTCACCCTGGCTGTTCGTCAGTAATTCCAGTCCCTGTGCCAGTACCCGCACACTATCGAGTGGCGCTCCGCCTACATTGGTTACAACAGCCTTTACACGGCCCGTTTTCTGCCCACTTGCCGTGTCAGTTACAGCCGCATTTTCTACAGCAGTTGTATTGTCTTTGTCGGAAGAAGGGGCCTGGCTGCATGATGATGCCGCCCATAGAAGGGTAGAGGCAAGTAATAGATTGTTCAGAAGTTTCTTCATTGTCGTTCAATTTACCTTATATAGTGGCTAAAATACCAATATATGCTCCAATTTCCAAAAATTGGCAAAGAAACTCTTCTCCAATTATGGAGAAAAAGAGTATCCCTCAAGCAGTTACATCGTTTCAGACTTGTGCATAACGGGCACGTGTTATAGGGTAGTGTAACGTTTTTTCCACGGCTTGCCTACTGGCAGCTTTGTTTACCGTCTCTTTTTCGCTATATTTGTATATAATTTGAAAAACAAGATACAGAAAAATGACAAAAGAAGGACTTGTAAATGCAGTGTGCACAAAGACGGGCATGGCATCGGCCGACAGCAAGAAGGCTGTACAGGCAGTTATTGACACCATTACTGAAGTGTTGAAGAGAGGCGATTCGCTTCAGTTGACCGGTTTCGGTACATTCAGTGTCGAAGAACGCGCCGCACGTGAAGGCCGCAACCCAGCTACTGGTGAAAAACTGCAGATTCCTGCCAAAAAGGTAGCCAAATGGAAACCTAGCAAAGGATTGGTTGACTAATAGTTGATTGAGCTACAGAATAAAAAGACAGGCGTTTCCCTTGATTGCTATTTTTAGGGAAACGCCTTTTTCTGTCTACTTCAGCAAGCCTACATTTTTTCTCTGTAAGTCTTAATCGGGTTGCCACGGAGCAGGCTGTTGTGATTGTTCCAATTCTGTTGTTGACCTTCCATTGCTGCCTCTTGGTTCCTTTCCTCCAGTTTCAGCAGCAGCCTTTCGGTCGCCAGTTTCTTGTTCTGCAACTGGTTACGCTGGTCCATAGCCACTACCGACAGACCCGACTGAGGGTCGTAAACCCTTACCGCCGACTCGGTCTTGTTCACGTGTTGGCCGCCAGGGCCCGATGCACGCAAACTCTCGTACACAAACTTCGAAGTGTCAGCTTCCAGCAGGGTCGGCAAGTCGTAGACCTTCACGCCCACAAACCAGTTTTTGCGCTTATGATGTGGCCGGTACTTGCTTTGTGCAACCCAGAGCACCGTACCTTCCCACTCGTTTACCAACGTCTCGGCATCGGCTCCATCTACAGCCAGTACGGCCGATGACAGAGTGCCATTCTCAGGCCCGTCTACAGCCTCAACCACCTCGCAACCGTAATTCTGCAATACGCACCAGTTTGAAATCTTGTTGCACACCAAACTGACAATCCTGCAACACTCAACAGGTCCTCTGCCTGATGTTATTTGAATTAAATGTCTATTTTCCATGTATAATCACTCTTTATTCATACGTACTATAGAAGGCATAAACCTGCCTACTGTTCTAACCAAATGACTCTGTTGCGCCATTACAGCGTCAATGTCTTTGTAGGCAGTAGGGGCTTCATCCAGGCTACCGCCAATCAGCCGTACTCCGGCAGTCTGCAACTGCCTACCCAGAGCCGACCATGTAATGGTGTTACGGGCATCCTGGCGTGACATACAGCGACCGGCACCATGTGAAGCCGACTGAAGAGACTGGTCGCAGCCCAGTCCCTCTACAATATATCCGCCTGTACCCATGCTACCGGGAATGATTCCAACCACCCCCTTCATGGCTGGGGTCGCCCCCTTGCGGTGTACCACCACGCTACGGTTGCCGTGAATCTCCTGCCATGCCATGTTGTGGTGGTTGCCAATGGCGCATAGCCGTTTCAGCCCCAGTGACTTGCCCATACGGTAATGGATAAGTTCGTGGCAGGCCTCGGCATAGTCAGCAGCCAGATTCATGGCCACCCAGTACTCTTGTCCCTCGTGGCTAGCCATATCGAGCCAAGCGAAATTACCCGCCTCCCTCGGTAGGCGACACTGTTCGCGGGCTATGTCGGAAAAGTAGCGGGCAATTTCCGCACCCAATCC
>ODAI013324334.1_pt1 | contig 71389 bp, 66 predicted proteins | sample 1539321 | NCBI WGS metagenome assembly ODAI01 (sample SAMN02144231, study PRJEB22623) | gut metagenome | biome: sheep rumen | host: Ovis aries | place: New Zealand
TACACCAGACATGGAAAAACTTGTTGCTATAAGTGATTTGTTTGAGGTGTCCTTAGATGAACTGGTGAAGGGTGAAGAACCGAAATTGGCAGAACCATCAGAGCAGATAGTTAAATCAGATTTTTATAGCGACATAAAAGAACAAGTTTTGACGGTAGATAATAAGAAAAAAGCAAAAAAAGGAATTAAGATTGCAGGTATTATATTAGGAATATTTGTTTTGATTGATGTGATTTCTTTTGTGATATATGTAATTATGTACGGACTTCCCAGGTAGTAATGATCAAATGAGCAGATTGTTAATAGATTATATCGGAAGATAATTTAGCACCTTTTAACGATGAACCCCCTTTGACGGATTTCTGAAAAAATGAGCCCCATTGAGCAGTTTTGAGGGTTTCAAATGACCCCCTTTGGGGAGTAGTAAGACACCCCGATTTCTACTATGATTTTACTACGAATGAGGGAAGTGAAACGGAGGCTTTTTTATGATTAAGATACTTTTTATCTGCCATGGAAATATCTGTCGCTCGCCTATTGCGGAGTTTGTATTTAAGGATATGGTCGAAAAGGCAGGATTGTCAAATAAATTTCATATAGAGTCAAGGGCGACACATACTGATGAAATCTGGAATGGTGTCGGAAGTGAAGTATATCCGCCGGCGAAGAAAATACTTGCGGAGCATGGTATATCCTGTAAGGGAAAGAGAGCTAAGCTTTTGACTAAAGGGGATTACCGGGATTTTGACTATATTATCGGAATGGATGCGGAAAATGCAAGGTATATGCCAAGGATAACCGGTGGAGACCCGGATGGAAAAATTTCGCTTCTTATGGATTATACCGAAAGACCGAGAAGTGTGGCGGACCCCTGGTATACGGGAGATTTTGAAACGACGTATGCCGATGTCTCAGAGGGATGCAGCGGCTTTCTTGACTATTTAAAATCAACCGGTACTATTTAATAATATTTTTATGTAACTATTTAATATTATTTTTCTAAAACTATTAAATAATACGTTCTATAATTTATAAAAGACACAGAGGTAATGCTTATGAAAACCAGAGAACAGGCATTAGAATACGGACTTTCCTTTTCGGACACATATCAGGATGCGCCCTTTCATGACACGAATTGGCAGCTGGTCCGATATAAGGGAAATGATAAAGCATTTTTGTGGACTTATGAAAAGGATGGTTATATCTGTTTAAATGTTAAGGTTGATCCGGATAAGGCCTATTTTATAAGACAGATGTATCCTTCGGTCAAGCCGGGATATCATCAAAATAAGATGCATTGGAATACAATTATTCTTGACGGAACCGTGCCTGATAAGGAAATAAAAATGATGATAGCCGAAAGCTATGATTTGATTTCGGACAGTCCGACAAAAAGGATTTATGAGGCAGTTAAAAAGATTCCGAAGGGGAAGGTTGCGACATATAAAACAATAGCTGCTGTAGCCGGAGAACCGAAGATGGCAAGAGCGGTCGGAAATGCACTTCATAAAAATCCCGATCCTGACCATATACCTTGTTATCGTGTCGTAAATTCTAAAGGAATGCTTGCCGAAGCCTTTGTATTTGGCGGAGCGGATGTGCAGAAAAATCTTCTTGAGGCTGATGGTATTGAAGTAAATGACAACAAAGTTGATTTGAAAATATTTGGTTGGGATGGAAATTTGTAAGTCTGGATATGAAATAAAAAAACGCAGCAAATTGATGATATGTTATATCTATTTGCTGCGTTATATTTATATCATAAAAATGAATTCAAAATTATCCCATAAGTGCCCTGTCGCAATACGGACACTTGGTTGCCTCGCCCTTTACTATGGTTGCGGCGTTTCCGCAGCCCTTACAGGTAACCTCGACATAGATTTTCTTTGCTGTGTTTGCTTTATCTGAAGTAAGTACAAGCGTATTTGTATTTAAGTCAACAACCACATTTTTTATATACCCCTTCATAATGAGCTTTTGTATTTCGTCTTCGACATTGCTTTCGTGAAGATGCTGACGAAGCTCACTGAAGGTTATGGTGGTGTCGGTGTTGTTTGAAAAAACATATGCATATTTGCGTGCTTTAGACATATAAACATATGAAAGACAGATTTTAATGATTGGAATTAAAAAGATTACATCCAGTACAATTGCCATAATACCCTGTGAAGTACTGTCGGCAAACTGTCCGGGAAGAATCGCTACTCCGGTGATAAAAAGTATTCCGAAAATTGTTAATAGAATCACATTTGATGCTTTTTTAACCGTAACCTTTGTTGTAAGATAATTATTCATTTGAAAATCCTCCAAGATTGATTTTTATATTTAATATGGAATTATTCCCGTTGGCCGGGACTGTTATTTTTTTCCATAAATTCTATGAATTCATCCTCAGGAATAGGTTTTGAAAAATAATATCCCTGTATGTAACTGATACCAAGGTTTTCCATCGTATCAAGCATTTCTTTGGTTTCGATTCCCTCGGAAACTATCTCAAGTTTAAGACCGTGTATCATATGCATGGCGGCGTCCATAACATATTTGGCTTTGCCGGTTTCAAAGTATGACATAATCATATCTCTGTCAAATTTTATGAGTCTTACCGGCATGTCTACGATGTAATTCAGGTTGGAATTACCGGTTCCGAAATCATCAAGTGAGAAGCTTACTCCGTAATCAATAAGCTTTTTCATATTATCAAGCATAAGTTTCTTTTCATAAATGGAAGCTGACTCGGTTATCTCAAGGTTTATCATAGACGGATCGACATTATACCATTCCATTATCTCTATAAAGCTGTCTGCCAAAAATTCATATGAAGCCTGAACGGTTGAGAGGTTTACTTCAATATATTCCAAGCCGTAATTTTCGGGATATTTGCTTGAAATGAAATGGCATACCTTTTTAAATACGAGCTCACCGATCTTTAATATCGAGCCGTTTTGTTCTGCTGAGTTTATAAATTCTCCCGGTGGGATGATGGACCCGTCTTTATCTACTATTCTTACAAGTGCTTCAGCCGATACGAAGCGTTTTTCCTTGATTGAGTAAATAGGCTGATAATAGACAACAATTCGATCCTCATTAATTGCATCGGATATTGTCTGCTCCAGTATTTGCTCTTCGTACATCGAGTTTGCAATGCTTTCGTCAAGCACAAGCATACCTGTTTCCGCAAGGTCGATATTGTTTTTGTACGCATAATTGATACATGGTATGATGTCTTCTGCGGTCTTGCAAATTTTAGTAGCCGGTAAGCCTATTATATTAGGGCTTATTATATAATCCTTATTCGGACCCCAAGGTTGATTAAATCTGTCATCAATGGTTTCTAGCAAGGTATCATAGTTTTCCTGTTTTGTAACAAAAAACAGATTTCCCGCATTATCGGAAAATGCAATTCCTGTACTTACGGTAGAGGCAAATTCGAGTACTTCGCTGGAAATTAATGCGTCCTTTGTACGGTCGTTTGGTATAAATGGCGTGGACATAATGACATTAATAAGCGAAACATCGGTATTGCTTCCATATACCTGTCTTAAGTATTGATTAAGCGCATTTGGCGTAAAAAGACCGGTACGACGGTCTATATTTGTTTCGGGGTTTTCAAGGCTTAGGTAGATAACCAAAACACCTATTGAAGATGCAAAGCCGACCAGCAAAAGTTTATTGAAAATAAATTGTATAATCGTAGCTGTTATCCAGATTACCAGCCAGGAAAATGCGGCTTTTCTTCGTTTGGGATTAATCTTTTCTTTGTGATGATATAATTGAAAAATGGTTATTGCCAAAAATGCTACACATAAGGCATAGGTTGCCAGGACACTTGGACCGTATGTAAAAGATAAATATATATCATCCGTATTTTTATATATAGGGAGAGCTAACACCAGAACGGTTCCCAGAGTAAGTATAGTGTAAAATATACTGGCTCTCTTTTGATAAAGCTGTGTTTGTACGAATATATCTGAGCAAACGTATAAAAGACCGTAAAAACAAACCCATATTAAAGAAACGAGGTAAGCTTTACAGAACACGTCAACGAATACTCCCGGGAGGTCTTCTATATAAAATAAAGAAACCATGGAAGCAACATCGAGAAAAAGGCTTACTGTGACAGAAACAAAAATACTTAAGAAGAGTTTTTCTGTTTTAAGGTGCAGTTTGCTTTTTCTCTGATAAAATATGAAAATTACGAATAAAATAATAATGCCGCAGCATTGCATTTTAATGTTCATAAATGAATTCACCTTGTTTTAAAACGTCTTTATAAAACTAACAACTAATATAATTGTATTATTTTATGGCAGATTTGGCAATAGAAAACTAATATATACAAAAATTGCTTGTTTTTCTTGAATAAATGGCAGTATTATGCTATTATTTTTTAGAATAGGGTATTGTGGTTTTTTAATACTCGGAAGCTATAAAATTATATAATTTAATAGGAGGGGTTTGATATGAATTGTACAGTATGCGGTGCGGTTATTCCTAACGGTCAACAAGTGTGTCCGATGTGTGGAAATATGATTCAATATCAGCAGCCACAGCAGGGTTATGGACAGCCACAGGGCTTCGGACAACCACAGCAGGGCTATGGACAGCCACAGAACTTTGGACAGCCACAGCAGGGCTATGGACAACCACAGCAAGGCTATGGTCAGCCACAGCAGGGTTACGGACAACCACAGAACTTCCGTCAGCCACAGCAGGGCTATGGACAACCACAGCAAGGCTATGGTCAGCCACAGCAGGGTTACGGACAACCACAGGGCTTCGGACAGCAACAGGGCTTTGGACAGCCACAGCAGGGTTACGGACAGCCACAAAACTTCCGTCCTCAGCCGGCTTACGGCACGAGTATGGGAGGAAGCTTCAAGGGAACTTCGGCAGGTTCTCCTTTGATGACTTTGATCCAGATGATCGGAGCGTTATTTATTTTACTGACACCGATATTAAGTTGGTTTTCGGTTGCAGCGAAAGCGGCAGGACAATCAGAAAAGGAAACTGCCAATATGTTCAAGCTGGGCGGTAAGGACTATATGGATAAGTCTTCCTTTGTGGTTTTTGCCGTAATAATTTTAATTGTAGGCATAGTTCTTTTGTTGTCGGATATTATGGAATTTGTACCGAGCATGAACAGCTTTAAGCAGAATAATTCATATTTGATATATGTTGAGTTTGGTCTTATTGTACTTGCGCTTGTATTTATGCTTGTTGCATTTTTCAATAAGGATTTGATGGAAGGAATTAAAGAAGGTAAAGATTACATTAAGGAAGCAAAATCCTATTACAGCGGATTAAAAGGTCATGCCAACCATGGCATAGGACCGATTTTCGGATGGATAGGTGCAGGCCTTGCAACAGTTCCTAGAGTACTTAAATTAGTAAAGAAATAAAAAATTATTAATCCAATAATTATGAAGGTTAAAAACTTTCAAATTATATATTTTCAAACAAACAAGGAGGAAAATAAATGAATTGTACAGTATGTGGTGCGATGATACCGGATGGTTCAACAGTATGCCCTGTATGCGGTGCTAATCTTGCACAGCCACAGCAGCCGACTACCGGATATCAGCAGCCAATGGGTGGATATCCACAGACAGGTTACGGCCAGCAACCAATGGGATACCAGCAGACAGGTTATGGTCAGCAGCCAATGACCGGATACCAGCAGACAGGTTATGGTCAGCCAATGGGTGGATTCGGTTCATCCGTAGCAGCAGGAAGTATCGGTGATATTATTAAGCAGGAGCCAATGAGAATTGCAGGTATCGTTGGAGGAGCACTCCTTTTAATCAATCCTTTCTTCCCATGGTTAAAGGTTTCAATGATGGGTCAGACTGAAAGTGATTTCCTTTTCCAGATGGGAGCTATGAATGTTCTCTTTGGTTTAATACTTATGGCACTTGGAGCAGCTATTATCGTTATGAACATAGCTGAAGGAATTCCTGCCTTAAATAATATTAAGCAGAAAATCAATGGTAATGGACTTTTGGACATTATTTTACCTGCAGCAGCACTTATAATTGTTATCCTTTTACTTTGTCTTTCATTTGCATGGGGTAAAGAAGAAGGCGAGAAGCTCAAGGCTATGATTGATTTGGTTAAAGCTTGGGGCGGAAAAGCAAGCCACGGAGCAGGTCCTGTATTTGGAATCATTGCTTCTTTAATTGCAGCTGTACCTGGTGTATTTAAGATGATTAAGAAATAAAAATCTAATTAATTACAATACATTTATTTTTGAAAAGGAATGGATTTATTCTATTCCTTTTCTTTTTTATGTGTTATAATAACCTGGAAAGTTTTCATGCAGAAGAAATATGTTTTTACGAGGAACATAAAAAGGGGGAAAATATTTATGGTTTGTAAAGAATGCGGTAAGGAGATTACGGATGAAACACTTTCGTATTGTCCTGAATGTATGGCACCTTTGGATGAACCGGTTGTTATAAACATGTCAAAGGATGATATAAAAAAAGCAAGTAAGGAATTTGATAAAAAGGAAAAAGAAATTCAAAAGAAAGTATCAAAGACAGCAAATGAAGCTAAAATAGTAGCTGTAGGAGAAGAAATAGATTTAGATGCGGAGTACGAAGGACCGTTTTTAAATCTTTTGGGCTTTGTAAAATCCTTGGGAACAAGTTTGAGCAATCTTTTGATTTTTATCAGTGCTGTTGCCGTTTACATTTCTCCGTTTCTTGTATGGTTATGGGAAATGCTGCATAAAAATAAAAATAAAGCCAATTTATTTGGTATGGCTACAAAACCTAACAATATACTTTCTAACGGAAATTATTCGACGCTTGCTTTGGGTTCGACAACCATACTTGTAATGGCGATACTTCTTCTGGCTTCGGGCTTTATAATGCTTCTTGTGGCAGCGAGAGAATATATCAAGCCTATGTGGAAGCTTAGATATAATTTTGTTTTCAGACTCGTGCCTGCGGTTATGTCGATAGTTGCTTTTGTTGTGATTTGGTATGAAAAAAAATATGTAAGTGCGCTTGATTCAATGAAAGATCTTAAGGATATGGCAAAAACCTTAAATCAGTCAAATGTTTATTCTTACGGACGAGGTCTTGGACCGATTATTTGTATTGCAGGTATAGCGATATATATTGTTGTAACCCTTGCGGATTTTGTAAAGTATTTAAAAATAAAGAAAGCTCAGGCATAGTTGCTTATAGTATAGTTAAGTAATAAAAAAACTCTTTATACCGACAGGATAAAGAGTTTTTTATTATATAATAATTATTTCTTCTTGAATACAAGAGTGATTTCATCAAACATATTAAGCATATCAAGTGTCTGCTGGTCTTCAGCAGATAAGTCTGATGATGAAAGATACTTTGTAAACTCTGAGAAAGGAATTGATATAGTCTTTGCATCCTTATCATATTTTCCCTTGAATGAAACCTCAGAATCACTAAGTGTTACAGTGTCGCCACTGAATTTAATCTTTCCTGTTCCCTTTGAACCGCTTGAAACAACTGTAACCTTGTTAAACAAACCAACAGTTATCTTCATTTCATCACCGGTAATACCGAGATCCGAACCTGAAAGAGTCATTGTTTCTCCCTGGTAAGTAATAATCATTGAGTCGATTTCGTAAGTACCCATGTACTTTCCGTTTAATACAAAGTATACAGCAATAAATGCTATAACTGCTACTGCAACAATGATACCTATAATTGCTCCGCTGGAATTTTTCTTGGCAGGTGCTGAAGAGTAGCTGTCATTATTTGCACCGCTGAAGACTACATCATTTGGATTAAATGCAGGAGCGGCATTTGCTGAATCTGCCGGAATTACGTTACCGCAATTTGGGCAAAAATCAGTTCCGTCAGGAAGCTGTGATCCACAACTTGGACAAGTCATAAATTAACCCTCACTTTCTATATTTATTATATAATTTTAGGTTGATGTCTGCATAAATGCATACATCAAATTCATTTTATCATATTATGTCAGAAAAATAAACAAAAAATTACAATAAACTACATAGTTAATTATGCCTGTTTTGTTGCCTTGGTTCTTATTTCTTCTGTTATTCTCTTGATGAAGTCTTCCTGGCTCATTGAACCTAAGTCACCGTCTTCACCACGTTTTCTGACTGATACGGTACCGCTTTCTGCTTCGTTTGCTCCGATTATAAGCATATAAGGAAGCTTCTCGAGTCTTGCTTCACGGATTTTATAACCAATCTTTTCGGCTCTTGTGTCAACCGTAACCTTAACATCTGCCTCGCGAAGTTTCTTTCTTAATTCTTCCGCATAGTCATGGAACTTATCCGAGATAGGAAGAATACGTACCTGCTCAGGCATAAGCCAGGTAGGAAGGGCACCGGCATATTTTTCAATGAGCCATGCAAGAGTTCTTTCGTAGCAACCCATAGAGGTTCTATGGATGATGTAAGGACGTTTTTTCTCGCCGTTTGCATCTATATAATACATATCGTATCTTTCGGCAAGAAACATATCAAGCTGAATGGTAATCATGGTATCTTCTTTTCCGTATACGTTCTTTGCCTGTATATCAAGCTTTGGTCCGTAGAATGCAGCTTCACCGGCAACCTCTGTATATTCAAGCCCGATATCATTAAGAATATCTCTCATGGCACCCTCAACCTTATCCCAGTCTTCTGCGGTTCCGAGATATTTTTCGCTGTTTTCCGGATCCCATTTGGACATACGGTAAGTAACATCATCCTCAAGGCCGAGAGTAGTGAGACAGTACTTGGCAAGCTTAACACAGTTTTTGAACTCATCAGCTATCTGCTCCGGTGTACATACAAGGTGTCCCTCTGAGATAGTGAACTGACGAACTCTGGTAAGTCCGTGCATTTCGCCTGAATCTTCATTTCGAAAGAGTGTTGAAGTTTCTCCCATTCTGTAAGGAAGATCTCTGTAGCTGTGCTGGTTTGCCTTATATACAAAGTACTGGAATGGGCAGGTCATCGGGCGAAGAGCCATAACTTCTCTGCCGTCCTTATCGGCATATACCTTATCCTGTGCATTTTTCATGGCAACGGAAGCATCGTTATAAAGCTTCTGGTCTTCCAATGCATCTTCATCGCTCATAAGATCGTCGTTTAATACAAACATACCATCCTTGTAGTGGAACCAGTGGTCGGAAAGCTTGTAAAGATTTGATTTTGCCATAAGCGGAGTTCTGGTTCTGACATAACCCCATTCATAATCCTCAAGGTCTTCAATCCAGCGCTGTAAAGTCTGAATAATCTTGGTTCCCTTAGGCATAAAGAGCGGGAGACCCTGGCCGATTACGTCAACAGTTGTAAATAATTGCATGTCACGACCTAATTTATTATGGTCGCGAAGTTTAATATTTTCAAGGAATTCAAGTCTTTCTTCAAGATCTGCTTTTTTGGTAAATGCAGTTCCGTATATTCTTGTAAGCATTTTCTTGTTTGAATCTCCTCTCCAGTAAGCACCGGAAGAAGAAGTAAGCTTAAAGAATTTAACTGCCTTGGTGTTCATTATATGAGGACCGGCACAAAGGTCGGTAAAATCGCCCTGAGTATAGAAGCTGATTATTGAATCCTCAGGTAAATCGTTTATGAGCTCTACCTTATATGGCTCATTTTTTTCCTCCATAAGCTTGATGGCTTCGGCTCTTGGAAGAGTAAATGAAGTGATATCATCCCCCTCCTTAACGATTTTTTTCATCTCAGCCTCGATCTTATCAAGATCCTCTCTTGAAAGCGAAGGCATATCAAAATCATAATAAAATCCGTTATCTATAGCAGGTCCGATAGTGCATTTTGCATCAGGATAAAGATGCTTAACGGCCTGAGCGAGTATATGGCTTGCTGTATGCCAAAATACTTTTTTTCCTGCCTCATCGTTAAATGTAAGGATATTAAGTGAAACATCCTTGTCGATAACTGTTCTTAAATCGCAAACCTTTCCGTCGATTTCAGCTGCACAGGCAACTCTTGCAAGTCCTTCACTTATGTCTTTTGCGATATCTATGACAGACATCGGTGCGGCATATTCCTTTGAAGAACCATCTTTTAATGTGATAATCATAGTTTTTCCCCTTTCCGGTATTAGTTTAATTTTTATGCACAGGTTTTTTCGTATATATAAGAAAATCCCTGATGCATTGCTGCATCAGGGACGATTATTCGCGGTTCCACCCTGATTCCGTCGGAGATTTGTTAAAATAAATTTCCGACAGCCCTCAATTTAGATTATAACGTAATCAACGGCCTGCTTTTTATCACAGGCGGCTCCGAGGTAGTTTTCGGATAAGCGTTTTATAAATTCTCTCTCAGCGGTCTGTGGAATTCTCTCTGTATAGCGTCCTTATCGTACTCGTCTCATCATAGCCTGTTTAGTCTTTATAAACTTAAGATTGATTTTAGTTTTCATTGGGAAAAATGTCAAGTGGAAAATTAAGCATTTTGGTCAACATTTTTTTCTAAACTAAAATGATTTATCCACAAAAGGAACAGCCCTGTGAATGTAGGTTATATCCTCCTTGCCATCATAGGAAAAGGCGATATTGACGTTGACACGTTTATTATTCTGGTAAACGAACTCGTCGATATCCCTGCTGTAACCGTAAATGCAGATTACATTGTCAAATTCGGTACGGTCTATTTCGGTCGCATTGGTTTCTTCAAGAAACCGGTTTATATAATCATTGATTTCCTCATCCAAAAGCTTACCCTTTTCCTGACTTAATAGATAAATGTTGGTATTGGCGTTCATTCCGAGTTTTTCGTATATATCAGCCAGTTTTTTCTTATAAGTATAAGCCGCTGTACCGTTACTTCCTTTTAGATTGATTTCAACCATAACATAGTCTTCAATTGATTCCTGATCGTATTTATCTTTTGTATGCAGTGTGATTACCTTTATCACGGTATCCGCCTGCTCACCATACTTGGAAAGAGTTGTTATCTCACTGTTTGCCGTCTCGTCAATTTTGCTTATGACGCCGTAACCCGAGGTTATTCCAAGCTCCTTTGCCAGCTTTTGAACCATGCTTTCCCTTACGGCATCGGTTAATGCTTCGCTTCCGTAATAGGCGTATGCCTTGACCGTACCCTCGGTCAGATTGCTTATATCTTCACTCATAACCTGTTCAACCATCTTCTTTTCTCTGTCGATTGACGAATTGATAAAGAGCTGCAATAAAATCGCCGCCCATATTAGAACCAGCACATAAATCTTGGTTTTCCTGTTCATATTCATAATAAACCCACCTTTCTTCCAAAAGTTTTGCCACAAATTCGAAATATTAATCATGTTTTCCTTCCGTATTTCTTGACTATATAAACCAATTAATCTATTATATTTTTATAATTTAACGTATCAAAGAACAGTTTCATCAGGTTATATTTGTGCATAAGCAGGTACTCTGGAGACGTCAGTACTTAACGATTTGGCAGTAGAAAAATTACTTTACGAAGTAAAAAGTAATTTTTCTGCGGACAAAGAGTTTAGTACTGTTACGTCGGAGGGTAGCGCAAGCGTGCCTGCGATGTACATATATAACCTGATGAAACGTAATATTATATAGAAAGAAGGAAGAAAAATGACAGTCGGTGTAGTTGGTTTAGGTTTGATAGGTGGTTCATTTGCCAAGGCATACAGCAACCATGATGAGCACAAGGTGCTCGGTTATGATATAAATAAACAGGTTATGGAGAGCGCTTTTGGAGAAAATACCATATCGGGGGAATTAAACGAGGCAAATATCAAAAGCTGCGATCTTATACTTATAGCGCTTTATCCGAAGGCAAGTGTGGAATATCTTGAAAAAATGGCAGAATATATATCAAGGGAAACAATGGTAATTGATTGTTGCGGTGTAAAGGGTTATGTATGTGAAAGATGCTTCCCGATCGCAAAAAAGTACGGCTTTACATTTGTTGGCGGACATCCTATGGCAGGAAGACATTTTTCGGGTTATGAATACAGCATGAAAAATATGTATAACGGCGCGGCTATGGTACTTGTACCGGAGAATCAAAATGATGAGGAAACCATTAATCGTGCGAAGAAGCTTCTCTCACCGATAATGTTCGGTACATTTACGATTTGCTCCGCAAAAAGACATGATGCGATGATCGCATTTACTTCGCAGATGGCACATGTGGTTTCAAATGCTTATGTTAAGAGCCCGACTGCCAGGGACCATGATGGTTTTTCAGCGGGAAGCTACAAAGATTTAACGAGGGTGGCATGGTTAAACGAGGAAATGTGGACGGAGCTTTTCCTTGAGAATAAGGAAAGTCTTTTAACTGAGCTTGATTGCTTTATAAAGTCTCTGACCGAATACAGAGATGCCATAAAAAATGAAGACGCCGATACTTTAAGACGACTTCTTTATGACGGAAAAATGTGTAAAAAAGAGATTGACGGCGTATAAAATAAATCTATCGACATAGAATGTGAATGATTTGCAAATTCTTTGAATTTGTATAAAAAATGACGATTTTACGCACTTTGCAACTGCCGGTTGACACATTTCAAACTGCCGGTTGGTAGTAGGTAACCGAAAAAAATGATTAAATTAGCTCAACGGTTGAAGCAAAACAACAGCCAAATTAAATCAATAGCTAAGGAGGGAGCTAATTATGATAATGGCAGATAAAATTATCAGATTAAGAAAGAAAAACGGCTGGTCTCAGGAGGAGCTTGCTGATAAGCTTGATGTATCCAGACAGTCAGTATCCAAATGGGAGGGCGCACAGGCTGTACCCAATCTGGATAAGATTTTGCAATTAAGTGAATTATTTGGGGTAACTACCGATTATCTATTAAAGGACGAGATTGAAGATGAGGAATTTACCGAAAATGATGATACAAGTGTAAAAAAAGTTACTATGGAAGAAGCAAATAGTTATCTTGATACAGTAAAATCAAATTCAAAGAAAAATGCAATTGCAACATTTCTTTGCATAACAGCAGCAATGCCGCTTATGATTCTTCTGGCATTTAGTCAGGGAAATCTGGTTGGAATATCAGAAAATGTTGCGGCTGCCATAGGTATAGGAATTTTACTTGTTATGGTTGCAGTTGCGGTTGGTATCTATATATATGCGGATTCGATTATGTCTCCGTATGATTATATAGAAAAGGGAGAATTTTCGAATGAATACGGTGTAAAGGGTATGGCAGCGGAAAGAAAGAAGGATTATAAAAATGATCATACCAAAGGAAATATTTGCGGAGTATTACTTTGTGTTGTTTCGGCTATACCTCTTATAACGGTTGCATTTACGGAAAATAATTCCGCAATACTTGCAACGGTTGGCTTGCTTCTTGTGATGGTAGGCTTCGGAGTCATGATACTTATTAAGACCAATTCATATTGGGATGCACTTAACAGATTGTTAAGCGAGGAAGAGTTTTCAAAAGAAAAAAAAGAAGAAAATGAGTTTGAAGAACGTGTAGGCACAATTTATTGGTTGTTTTTCACCGCAATCTATCTTACATTAAGCTTTTTAACAGAGGCATGGGAGAAAACCTGGATTGTATGGGTGATTGCAGGTGTACTCTATGCAGCATTTTCTGAGGCGGTTGAAATGTATGTTGAGAAGAAAAAGAATAAGACAGGGGAATAATATTTAAAATAGAATAATAAAGAAAACATTATCATATTATGTAATAAAAAAATAGGAAGACATAGTATGAAGAAAAAAAGTCATAACAAAAAGCGCAGGATAATATTTTTCTTATCTGCGCTTTTGCTTTGTCAATTTGTAACGGCATGCGGAATAAAGAAGGATAAGCAAAGAGTCGAGATGGAATATACGGTCTGTGATGAAACCGGGCTCCCGGATGAATTAAGGGATATAATAGAAGAAAAGAAAAAAGGAGTTTTCAAGTTAAGTTACGTGAATAATGACGGAATGTACATTGCTGTAGGTTACGGCGCTCACAACAGACAAAATCTGAGTGTGATTGTAGAGGACGTGTATAAAACCGATAATGCCATATATGTAGATACGAATCTTTATACTTCGGATGAAATAAATGACTCAAATATCGCAACTGCAGGTGATGCAGTAAAGTCGGGGCAACCGTCCATGTATCCGTATATTGTAATAAAATGTGAAAAGACGGATTTGCCTGTGGTATTTGATGCGGACTAAAGCGGTTATGACAAATATACGAGGTGTAATGAGTATTGTTTCGGATGAAAGAAAGATAAAGAATATAACATAAATAATAAGGCCTTCGAATATAATTATTTACAAATGGAATAATTAAAATTATATGGAGGTATTATGGACTTTAGTAAAAAAGATATACATACAAGCATACTTAAGGATGTAAGAAATTCACAGCTTACCATAGATGATGATTTTAATATACCTGACAATAAAAAGGATGTTGAAAGAATAATTGCCGAAACGGGAAATGTAACGATTGAAGAGGTAATTGCCGAGGAGGGCAGGGTAAAGATAACCGGAACCGTTTATTTTAAGGTGCTTTATGAAACAAATGATGATAACGGACCGGATATGGAAATATACGAGAATGAAATTTTGTTTGAAGATATCGTGAATATTGAAGGCGTAAACAGGGCGAGCAAACCGGAGGTACGTTGCGTGCTTGAGGATTTGTCGGCAAGTATTATAAATTCAAGAAAGCTTGAAGTAAGAGGTCTTATCGATAATCAAATTTGTATTTATGAAGAGTTTTTTACAAATTGCGCGACCGGGCTTGAAAACGGAAATGGTATAGAGTGCCGCCATACGGATATAAATATCAGTGAAACCGTAATTAGTAAAAGAGATGTTTTCAGGATAAAGGAAGAGATAGAGATTGCACAAAACAAACCAAATATAAAGGAAATATTATGGTCAAACGTGGCTCTTCGTAATATCGAAGTAAGACCGATGAAAGATAAGCTTGCGGTGCGGGGAGAGGTAGAGGTTTTTGCGATTTACAAAAGTGATGAGGAACACGTGCCGGCGCAATATGTTTTTTCTGTAAGAACAATTGAAGAAGAAATAGAATGTTTGGGTGCGTCGGAGGAGCATATTGCCTGCGCTGACTTATCTATAGGAAAGGGAGACGTAAGTATAAAGCAGGATTCCGACGGTGAGGACAGAATTATAGGCATAGATTATAATGTGGATATGAATATCAAAATGTATGAGGATAAGGAAATCAGTATATTAAGCGACATGTATTCACCTCAGGTTGAGATAGAGCCGGAGAAGGAGAACTTTGTATACGAAAATCTTATTATGAAAAATACGGCGCAGGTTAAGATTTCCGACAGATATAAGCATGACAGCGAAGAAGAAAAAATACTCCAGATATGTCATGTTTACGGAAATGTTTTTCTGGATGATATAAAGAAAAATGAGAACTCTGTTGATATTTTGGGAACGGTTAAAGCATATATTCTCTACATTCCTTCAAGTGACAGACCTATGGATTTAATAGAGATGGATATTCCTTTTGAGTATAATGTGGATACCGGAAGAATTTCCGAGGAAACCAATGTCAAGGTAGTTCCGAAATTGATAAGACTGTCTGCAGCAATGCTTAATTCCCGTGAGATAGAGATAAAGGCGGAGGCCGGCCTTGAAATAATGCTCTTTGAGACAAGAAATACAGATGTGATTACGGATATGACGATTTCACCGATTGATTATGAAAGAAAGGCAGCTATGCCCGGCATAGCGGGATATGTTGTTAAAAAGGGAGATACAATCTGGTCTATTGCAAGAAAATATTATGCGACAACGGAGTCGATAAGAAAGATAAATAATCTTGAAAAGGATGAGATAAACGAGGGTGACAGAATTATCGTGGTAAAAGGATAAACAAAAAAGATTATGGAATAAAGATATATACTTAAAAAGGGACTGCAATATAATTGCGGTCCCTTTGTTGTATAGTGAAACCTATACATAGTCTTAACCTAAGACCATTCGCTGAATTAGATTAAGATTATTAGGTTCCACTCAGGAAAGCTTTGACTGAGTTGCGAGGATACAATCATAGCTTTCATACAATATATCGGAAATGTTTTCCGATTACTTAATATTATATCTAAAAAAAATAAATAATCAATACAAAAATATAAAAATGACTTTATATTTTGGAGTCGGTTTGTTAAAATGTATATTGTATACAAAGACCTTTGTTTTAAGGAGATTATGGTATGAAACTGATGTTAAAAGCATACGCCAAGGTTAATCTTGCCTTGGATGTATTAAGAAGAAGACCGGACGGTTATCATGATGTAAAAATGATAATGCAAAATATTGATTTATATGATGTGCTGACATTTTCCGTAGCGGACGAAGATATAAATAATTATCGGGAGAAAAAAAAGGAAAATGATAATTCAAAAAAGTGTAAAGCAGAAATCACATTAAATTCGAATAAAAGCAATATACCGCTTGATGAGAACAATCTTATATGCAAGGCTGTCAGACTTATGTATGAAGAGTATGGGATAGAAGCGGATATGGATATTTATCTGGAAAAAAATATTCCTGTTGAGGCCGGCATGGCAGGTGGAAGCACGGATTGTGCGGCAGCCATTAAGGCGGTAAATGAAATTTTCGGATTGAAGCTCTCCGAAAAAGAAATGATGGAAATAGGTGTTAAGCTCGGCGCTGATGTCCCGTTTTGTATTATGGCTAGAACAGCCCTTTCGGAGGGAATCGGTGAAAAACTCAGCGATGTTAAAAAACTTCCGAAGTGCCATGTTCTGGTGGCAAAGCCTCCGATAAGTGTAAGCACGGGTATGGTATATAAAAATCTTAAATGTGATGAGCTTAAGAAACATCCGGATGTTGATGGAATGATAGAGGCACTTTCAAACGAAGATTTAAATAAAACCGCAACATGTATGGAAAATGTTTTGGAAACGGTTACTGTTAAGCTGTATCCAAAGATAGAAGAATTAAAAAATATAATGAAGGAACAGGGCGCGCTTAATGCCATTATGAGCGGAAGCGGTCCAACCGTGTTCGGATTATTTACGTCCGAAGAGACTGCAAATGAAGCAAAGAAATACATAGCGGATAAAGGACTTTCGAATGAAGTATATGTGGTCAAGCCTGTGTAAGGATACCTGAGTAGATTATGAAAATTTTGAAACGGATAGGAGGTATTTATGAAGAAACTTAGTTTAAAGCTGGACGAATATCTGCCGCTTCGTGAAGTGGTATTCAATGCCTTAAGACAGGCAATTATAGAAGGCGAGTTTCAACCGGGAGAAAGGTTAATGGAGGTGACTCTTGCCAATAAGCTGGGAGTAAGCCGTACACCGGTAAGAGAAGCAATTCGAATGCTTGAACTTGAAGGCCTTGTGGTAATGGTTCCGCGAAAGGGAGCGGAGGTTGCAAAGATTACGGTTAAGGATCTAAAGGATGCACTTGAAGTTCGTATGGCGATGGAAGCTCTTTCTGTAAGACTTGCATGTGAGAGGATAGATGAAAAGGGTAAGGAGGAATTAAAGACAGCCTGTATCAGTTTTAAGGAAGCTATTAATTCCAAGCTTGTTCCGGCCATAGTCGAGCGTGATGAGGCGTTTCATAATGTAATATATAAGGCCAGTAAAAATAATAAGCTTATAAATATAACGCAGAATTTAAGGGAGCAGGTATACCGGTACAGAGTCGAATATGTTAAGGATTTCCTTTATCATGATAATCTCGTAAGAGAACATGATCTGATAACCATGGCGGTTTTAAAAGGAGATGCGGATTCTGCGGAAAAGATAATGAAGGAACATATTTACAATCAGGAGCAGATTGTTATAAAAAATGTAACAAATGCAGAATAAAAATCATTAACCCCGTAAACACTATAAAATAAAGAAATTTATGGTGGATATGGGGTTTTTTATGTTTGGGTTATATGATGAAAAGAACAGACTTACTGTAGATATAAGCTCGTCAGTTGAAGAAAATATCAAAATACTGGATATGATTTTCAACGGATGCAATGATGTCGTGAGTAAGTCTTTTTTTATTGGTAACAAAGAAAGAAGAAAGCTTCATTTAATCTATATTGATGGACTTTGCGATCATGAAATGATAGAGCAGACCGTCTTAAAGCCTCTTTTGTATGAATGGCATTTAAATGAGCTGTCAGAGGAGAAACTGTGGGAAAATATATTTTATGTTGAGGCACAGACTGTTGATATAAAAGAAGAAAAATCCTTTGATAAAGCGATAGAGAGTGTATTAAACGGTGATACTGTAATTTTTGTGGACGGTTATAACAAGGTTTTTGTCGTATCATCAAAAAAATATCCATTAAGAAGTATCGCAGAAAACGATACGGAGGCAGGAATGAGGGGTCCGAGGGACAGCTTTGGTGAGAGTATTAGACAATGTACGGCACTTATAAGAAGAAGACTTAAGGATTCAAAGCTCAGGGTCGAGCAGGGAGTTATAGGTCAGCGTTCAAGAACCTCATATGCAATCATGTATCTTGAGGACCTGGTTAAACCGGGACTTGTGGATGAGATAAAAGTAAAACTCGAAAAGTATGAGATAGATGCTGTTTTTGACAGCGGAATGGCTGAGCATCTTATGGATGATAATTGGTATTCTCCGTTTCCGATATTTCAGACAACTACAAGACCGGATAAGGCAGCAGCAGGAATAGTTGAGGGAAGGGTGGTTGTGGCATTTGATAATTCTCCTGAAGTGCTTCTTGCACCCTGTGATTTTAATATGCTGTTGCAGGCCTCGGATGATTATTACAATCGTTGGGCTGTCGGAACATTTGCGAGATTTATAAGATATGTAGCGGCATTTATTGCCATAACTCTCCCGGGGTTTTATATAGCGGTAACGGTATATCACAGTGACATGCTTCCGACAAGGCTTTTGTATGCTATTGCCAATGCACGTTCTATGGTGACCTTTCCGGTAATTGTGGAGATGCTTATTATGGAATTTTTGTTTGAACTTTTAAGAGAGGCAGGCATAAGGCTTCCCGGACCCCTGGGAAACACCATAGGTGTTGTAGGAGGTCTTATCGTCGGTCAGGCAGCAGTGGAAGCCGGCATAGTAAGTACTATTGTTGTGATTATCGTTGCCCTTACGGCAATAGCTTCGTTTGCCATACCAAACGAGGAATTTGCATCGGTTTTCAGGCTGCTTAAGTTTTTTATTATGATTACATCATCTGTTGCGGGACTTTATGGTTTTGTTTTGGGGCTTCTTTTTATCGCGATACATCTTTCGGAGCTGAAAAGCTTCGGAGTACCTTACATGATGCCTGTGGTATGCGGAGATATGAGGGATGATGATTTTCATAATAAGGACTTTATTTTACGGGCTCCGATAAGCTTTATGAAAAAACGACCGATTTGGACAAGGAAAGGAAAAAGGATAAGGCTTAAGGAAAATACAAAGGAATAAATCTATTAATGCAAAATATAGCATAAATTTAAGATTTTATAATTTAGGAGAATAATTATGAGACTTGATAATGGAAAAATATCCGAGAGACAGTGCTTTCGAATGGGGATTCTTGAAAATATCACTCTTGGAATTGTTGTAATTCCGTATATTTGTACCGGGAATGCAGGAGAGTGGCATTATATGGCATTTGCATTGGGGCTTGTATTTACTTTTTTGTACAGCCTTGTAATTTATGGCTTTTCCAAAGCCTTTCCTGATGGGATGATTGAGGAAGCGGACGGACTGCTTGGTCGTAAGGGAAAAATTATTGATATTTTATATTGCTTACGGTATTTACTCAGAGCTTCACTGATTATTTTGTTTTTTTCGGTTATGTTGCGGGGATATATGTTAAGAAGCTTTAATGTATGGACAATAATTATATCATTTACCGTAATCTGCGGTTATGGTGCATCAAAAGATATCGAAAAAAGAGGAAGACTTTTAGAGCTTTTGTTCTGGTGGATGATAATTCCTCTTATTCTTGTTGCGGTTTTTTCGGTGAGCAACGTGGACTGGGAATTGGTAAGGATGGAAAAACAGGCTGACTACAGGGGCATATTGAGAGGAGCGTATTTGGTTCTTATAATCATGTCATCAATAGAAACCATGCTGTTTACACTAACCAAAGTCAGAAGATTGAACAGGAGCGGATATCTCAAAAGTGTAATATGGATAATTATTTCTGTTCTGTTTTCATATATATTTGTTCAGGGTATCATAGGCGATGGTTGGGCAAAAGACAGCAGTATGTCCGTCCTTTATGTTATGGAAGCAGCGGGCTTTCCGGGAGGAATTCAAAGATTTGATTATGCGGTTGTGGCATTTTTTCTTATAGGAGTATTTTCCGTCGTGAGCGGATATATGTTTTATGCGAAGGAGTTTTTAAGAGTAGCATTTTCAAAAAGGTGGAATGTTTTTGAGAAGGAAAATAAATCCGGCTCTATAGAGGTTGTTTCCGATAAATGGTGGATAATGATAGTTGTTATGCTTATGACAATTATCTTTTCATGGTTTTGGAGCCTTTTTGAAATATCGGGTATTCTGGCTGATTATCTTATATGGTTTGACTTGGGAATCAGTCTGCTTATCCCTCTTTCGTTGCTTTTTATAAAAATGCTTAAGGGAAAAAATAAAGCACTTGATAAAGAAAAAATATCCGGAAAACTAAATGTCGGTATTGTAGGTAAGAAGACAATAGGAATAGTTTTGCTTGCAATCGGAAGTACATTTCTGACTACAGGCTGCAAAACGAGAGTTGACTTTAAAAAGATAGATGACAGGCAATCATCGCTTGAGTCCATGGATTATGCGGTAACGCTCACGGTAAGAAACGCCGGCTGCGAAGATAATTCGGACCATGAAAAGGAAGAAGCCGGCGAAGATACGGGAGAGGTTGGCAGTGAAAGAGATACAGAGGAAGTGAACTATTACTTTGAGTTTGAGGTAGCGGATCTATCCGATTATAAGGGAGATTCCGGGGATATGCTTAGTACAAGACGTTATGAATCTATGGCATCGGATTTGAAAACGGCACTTGATAATTATTATGCGGCAAAAGAAAAGCATCTTGATCTTGGGCATCTTAAGCTTATAAACCTTTACGGAGATGTATCGAATGTTGTAATGGAATTAAAGGATATGCCGTCGGTGACGAAGTCGGTGGAAGTTGAGATAAGCTATAATGACGGTATCCAAAAAACAAATTTAAGAAAAATGATTAAAAAGCTGTATGCGGGGGAAGAATTCTGATAGAAAAAGGTCAGACAATCCTAAACAGGATTGATATGTCTGACTTGCAAATATCAGGAGGGAAAAATGGGTATAAAAATAGCAAGAGGTGCATTAATCGGAATATTTTTGGGAATCGTGGGCGGTATATCGCTTTCTTATGTTTTCTATTTTGTGAGATTGTTAAGGGTTGAAAAGACGGATTATCAGACTTCGGATATTTCACTGGTGGAAAATATGGATTCCGACAGCATGGAAAACTCCGTGGAGGCCTTTAGTGAATATGAAACACCGTTTTGCGACAGCCTGGAGGATGCAATACTTAGGTTTCACGTAAGGGCAAACAGCAATAGTGAGTCGGATCTGGCCTTAAAATACAGAGTAAGAGATGAAATACTTATGAGAATCGGAGCCACACTTGAAGGAAATAAAACAAGGGAAGAAGTTATGGCATACCTGAATGATAATCTTGATTATATTAAGCAGATAGCGGAGGAGACGATAAGACAGGCGGGTTATAATTATAAGGTAAAGGTATATATTTCAAAGGACTTTTTTCCGATAAGGCAATACGGAGAGCTTGTGCTTCCTGCCGGAGAATATGAAGCACTTCGAGTCGATATAGGCGAGGCAAGAGGCGAAAATTTCTGGTGCATCCTTTATCCGATGATGTGCTATCCGCTGGAGGCGGGAGCGGTTGTATCAAAGGAAGACGGAGAAAAACTCGAGGAGGTGCTTGGCGAGGAGGATTATAAAAAACTGTTTATCGAACATGATGAAAATGAAGAAAAAAAGGTTACTGTGAAATTTAAGCTATTGGAAATATTTGGTTTATAGAAAACGGGGACAGCTCTCTTTGCTTTGTTTGGGGAGCTGTCTTCTTTTCTTTATTGGATTATATATAACGTTTATATTATGTTACATGATGGTTTTTTGATTTTTAATTTTGATTACGATTTTTGTTGACAAAAATAAATCACGATGATATCATAATGATATCAAATAGATAAAACAAGCTTTTCTTTAAATGACAAGGAGGAATAGTTATGGAAGAAAAAATTATTAGCAAAGGAAAAAACGGTATGGTTATGCTATTGCTTATCATAGCTTTGCTTGGAGGCGGTATTGCATTGCTTGTATTGGGTGCCATGTATGCACCGGCACTTATAGTATTAGGTTGTATCAGTATGGTTTTGTCATTTTTCCTTATGCCGGGTCTTAAAATTCTTAAGCCTCAGGAAGCACTTGTGCTTACTCTTTTCGGTAAATATGTGGGAACACTTAAGGGTGATGGATTCTATTTTGTAAATCCGTTTTGTACAGCAGTAAATCCTGCAGCATCAACAAAGCTTAATCAGAGCGGTGATGTAAAAGAAACCTCATCTGCGGCAGTGGCAGCAGCTGCGGCATACTCTTTACAGAGTAAAAAGATGTCGCTCAAGATTATGACACTTAACAATAATAAGCAGAAGATAAACGATTGTCTCGGTAATCCTGTAGAAATCGGAATTGCTGTAACCTGGAAGGTAGTTGATACTGCAAAGGCGGCATTTAATGTGGATAATTATAAGGAATTCCTTTCACTTCAATGTGATGCGGCACTTAGAAATATTGTAAGAATCTATCCTTATGATGTGGCTCCTAATGTTGATACTACAGGCGACGGCGTTGCGGACGAAGGAAGCTTAAGAGGTTCAAGCGAAACCGTTGCAGCAAGAATAAAAGACGAGATACAGAACAAGGTGGCAGAGGCAGGTATAGAAATTGTTGAAGCCAGAATTACATATCTAGCTTATGCACCTGAAATCGCTGCCGTAATGCTTCAGAGACAGCAGGCATCTGCAATTATAGATGCAAGAAAGATGATAGTTGACGGTGCGGTTGGTATGGTTGAAATGGCTCTCGAAAGACTTAATGAAAATAAGACCGTTGAACTTGACGAAGAAAGAAAGGCAGCTATGGTTTCAAATCTTCTTGTGGTTCTTTGCGGCAACCATGATGCGCAGCCTGTTGTTAATTCGGGAAGCTTATACTAAACGGATTAATAAGTAGATATGATAAATGGGATTGCTTTATGCTGTTAAAAACAAATTATAAAAAGAAGGAAGGTGTGTCGCATGGCAGACAATAAAAAACAGGTTCCGCTCAGACTTTCGGCAAAGCTCTACGATGCCATTGCGGCCTGGGCTGAGGATGATTTCAGATCGGTAAACGGTCAAATAGAATACCTTCTTACGGAGTGTGTCAGACAAAGAAAGAAAAACGGTAAGTATGTATCGGATGAACTTGATGTTCCGCCGGAGCTTGATATTAAATAATATGCATGGTTGATTTAATATATAAGAAACGGTGTTGTGAAAGGATGCGGTTATATGTTAAAGAAGAGCAGTCTTGGAATATGGATATGGAGCCTTGTTTATGTAGGGCTGGGAATAGGCCTGGTTTATATACCTGTACATAATGAGGCTGTACTGACACGTATATTTTTGAATTATACAAGTATTGCGGTGGTCGCTTTGACATTTATTATTTACCTTAATGAAAGAGTTCACTGGTATACGGGTATAACCTACGAACAGGCTCTTGAGGCAGGTTCTGAAAGAAGGAAAGCTTACGCATTTAAGATGTTTAAAATCTTTGCAAAGGCGGCACTTGTATATCTTGTTTTATCAATTTTATTTGCTTTATTCAAATACTCGATTATAGCTGACATAATATTTTTCACGGTCATTCTTACCGTGACAGCATGTCTTACCATGCGATATAAATTATAAAATTCTGTTTGTCGGGCAGGATTGATAGAAAGGGTTTCTCTGACGGAAGCCCTTTCTTTTTATTCCGACACGAGAGAAAAAATGTAGTGTATTTACAACGTGCCTTCAATTTGCTAAAACAGTGCATTCGTGCTTTCGAGATTTGCACGAAAACGAAAACTCGCTACGCTCAAACAGTTCGTTTTCTGAGCAAATCATCTTCAATCACTCATTGCTGTTTTAACACAAATCGGGCAAAGTTGTTAAAGACCCTACGCTTTTTTCTCTCGCGTCATATTTAAGTTTACGAAAGCTTCCGTCAATGGAACCCTTCCTTCTAATTTAATAGCAGATAACATGCACTTACAGTGCAATTTGAGTCATTAATACAGACTATTTTGCATAAGGCTTAAATTTAGTCCGTATATTTCTGCATAGCATACAGACTATTTTGCATAAGGCTTAAATTTAGTCCGTATATTTCTGCATAGCATACGGACTTTTCTGCATAAGGCTTAAATTTAGTCCGTATATTTCAGTAAAGCATACGGACTTTTTTGCATAAGGCTTAAATTTAGTCCGTATATTTCAGTAAAGCATACGGACTTTTTTGCATAAGGCTTAAATTTAGTCCGTATATTTCTGCATAGCATACAGACTATTTTGCATAAAGCTTAAATTTAGTCCGTATTACTTTGTAAATGCTATGGACAAAATTTCTGCTTTATATTATTTTATATTTCCACTAACGGAAGTCTTCCACACTGGTGTAAAACAAGCACTGTAAGTGCATGTTTTATGTCAGTTACGTACCCCTGCCTGTTATACTACCTGCACACGAACCGGTTATCTGTCTGCCTTAGCTAGACAAACAGGAATTTGGGGTTGGAGTGTATAGAGCAAAAAATCTTCTTGACATTTAAAAAGTGTAAGAATATAATACAGTTGAAAAAGTTAGTTGATATAAACTAACAAAGCTTTGCATAAAATTATTATAAAAAAGAATTCGTTTGAAATTCTTATTTTTTTGGATATGTAGTTAGGTTATTGTAACCTAATAAGGAACATGCATTTACGTAAAGTGGGGAGGAATGATGATGCCGTTAACATTTGCCAATGAAAATGAAGAAAAAAAGATTTTGAAACTGGGTGGAAAGCCTGAAGTAAAGCAGCATCTTGCAGATATGGGATTCAATATAGGAAGCAATATTCAAATTATTACAAAGTCCGGTGAGAATGTTATCGTCAAGATTAAGGGCACAAGAATAGCGTTGAGTAGAGAACTTGCAAATAAAATTATGGTATAGCGAGCAAAGCGGCGGACATGCTTGCATGGACCGACATGTTGCGAGTAACTCCATCGAGCTGATAGGCGAGATGGTATAAATTTATTGCCAATAAAGGAGGAAACATAATGGTACTCAAAGATGTTAAGGTAGGTCAGACCGTTAAAGTGGTTAAGCTTACCGGAGAGGGTCCTGTCAGAAGGCGTATTATGGACATGGGAATTACCAAGGGCGTTGAGATTTACGTTCGTAAGGTTGCGCCGCTCGGCGATCCTATGGAACTTACGGTTCGTGGCTACGAGCTTTCAATACGTAAGGCAGATGCCGAGATGATAGAAGTAGGATAATCCGGCGTTGAAACCGGTTATCTGATTTCAAAACCAGTTATCTGATTTCAAAACAGGTTATCTGATTTCAAAACAGGTTATCTGATTTCAAAACAGGTTATCTGATTTCAAAACCGGTTAACTGATATTAAATTTCAATACATGATTCAGGAGGAAATATAAATGTCTGTAAAGATTGCGCTTGCCGGCAACCCTAACTGTGGTAAGACTACATTGTTTAATGCACTTACCGGTGCCAACCAATATGTCGGTAACTGGCCGGGTGTTACGGTCGAGAAAAAAGAAGGAAAGATTAAAGGTCATAAGGATGTAATACTTCAGGATTTGCCGGGTATTTATTCTTTGTCGCCATATACCCTGGAGGAGGTTGTATCACGTACATATCTCGTTAATGAGAAGCCGGATGCCATTTTAAATATCGTTGACGGTACAAATATTGAGAGAAACCTCTATCTTACAACACAGCTCGTTGAGCTTGGAATACCTGTTGTAATGGCGATAAATATGATGGATCTTGTTCGAAAGAACGGAGACAGTATAAATATCGCAAAGCTTTCCAAGGAGCTTGGATGCGAGATAGTTGCTATAAGTGCATTAAAAGGCGATGGTATAGATGAGGCTATAAATAAAGCTATAGCGGCTGCAAATACCGGTAAGGCTGTCAGCGTGCCTGCAGCTTTTGACGAAAAGGTTGAAAATGCCATATCGGATATATCCGGACAGATTGAGGGCAGTGTTGATAATAAGCTTATTCGTTGGTATGCCGTTAAGGTTTTTGAACGTGATGAGAAAGTACTTGAGGCACTTAAGCTTACAAGTGAACAAAAAAAGAATATTGAAGAAGCAATTTCAATAGTTGAAAAAGAAATGGATGACGATGCGGAAAGCATCATAACCAATGAAAGATATAACTACATAGGAAGTGTCATTACGGGAACCGTTAAGAAGAAAAGAGGTTCCGACAAGATGACGGTTTCGGATAAGATTGATAAAATAGTTACAAACCGTATCCTTGGACTCCCGATATTTGCGGTTATCATGTTTCTTATATATGCGGTTGCCATGGGCGGCTGGGCTGTTTCAATCGGTACAAAGGCTACAGACTTTACCAATGATGTAATATTCGGTGAATGGGTTCCGAATCTTTTTGATAAGATTCTTACCGCAATCAATGTAAATGAAGGCACATGGCTTTACGGACTTATTCAGGATGGTATAGTTGCCGGTTTCGGAGCGGTTATCGGTTTCGTGCCTCAGATGCTTGTTTTGTTCCTGTTCCTTTCAATACTTGAGGATATAGGATATATGTCAAGAGTAGCATTTGTAATGGACCGTATCTTCCGTCAGTTCGGGCTTTCGGGTAAGAGCTTTATACCGATGCTTGTTGCAACAGGTTGCGGTATCCCTGGAATTATGTCTTCACGTACCATTGAAAATGATCGTGACAGAAAGATGACGATTATGACTACGACCTTTATGCCTTGCGGTGCCAAGCTTCCGATTATAGGACTTATCGGCGGAGCATTATTCGGCGGTTCCGCATGGGTGTCAACCTCGGCATATTTTATAGGCGTGGGTTCGATTATACTTACAGGTATCATACTTAAGAAATTTAAAGCATTTGCGGGAGAGCCTGCACCGTTTGTTATGGAACTTCCTGCTTACCATGTTCCGTCAGTCGGAAATGTGTTAAGAGCAACATGGGAAAGAGGCTGGTCATTTATTAAGAGAGCTTCATCGGTTATTGTGTTATCTTCGATTATCATATGGTTCTTATCCGGATTCGGTTTTGTAAACGGAAAATTCGGAATGGTTGATGATTTGTTTGAGGATGATACCGTAGCAACTGAGGAAGAGATTGAAAAAATAGCCGACAAGATGGATATTCCTGTGGAGGACGTAAACTCGATGGATGCGTCACTTCTGGCTAAAGTCGGAAACGGAGCGGCATTTGTATTTAAACCGCTTGGTTTCGGACAGTGGAGACCTACTGTTGCAACCGTAACGGGACTTGTGGCTAAGGAAGAGGTTGTCGGTACCTTTGGTGTACTTTACAACTATGATGATCATGACGGTGAAGAAGAACTTGAAGAAAACGGAGATCAGATCTGGGATAGAGTTGCAGCTGATTATACCAAGCTTTCGGCATTCGCATTTATGATGTTTAACCTTCTTTGTGCACCTTGCTTTGCGGCAATAGGCGCTATAAAGAGAGAAATGAACAATGCAAAATGGACATGGGCAACAATCGGCTTCATGTGCTTATGGGCATATGTGGTATCACTTTGTACCTACCAAATCGGAAATCTTATTGCAAACGGGGTATTCGGTTTCGGAACAGTAGTTGCCTTTGCACTTATCATATTGCTTATCTACTTATTGTTCCGCAAGGGATATAAGCCTGATGAACACACTCGCTCGGTAACAAGCGTTGATGCAGCAGATAAGTAAGAATTAATCAGTTTATCAGAAACCCTTTTTATATTATTATATTTTTCGAAGGCGCCGGACTTACCCGCAACAAGTCCGGTTGCTTTCAATAATAAGAAACATGTGTTACAAAATAAGTATTTTGAAAATGTTTATCCGGATTTGGAAAGGTGGAATTATTTATGGGAACGTTTATTGCGTTGTCTGTGGTGCTGTTAATTGTATATTTATGTATAAAGGACCTTTTTAAATCACATCAGTCAGCCGGCTGCGGTTCGTGTAGTAATAACGGTTCCTGCAACGGATCATGTTCAGAATGCGGAAATGAAGAAATTCTGGTAACAATAAAAAGAAGAAAATAAAATTGTACTAAAAGATGAAATTATAGGCGGCTTTTGACCGCCTAAAAATTTTCATTTTTGTCTATAATTTATATGTTGACATACAAGATGGTATGTGATATATTTTGTATGGTTAGGTAACACTAACTATCGTGTGAATCATGTTGATTCTCTTATTAGCTGTAACTGCTGAATACAGCTAAACGCCGGAGTCCCCGCTTCCGGCGTGAGAATCATACATTATTTCTTTTTAGAAAAAATAAATGGAGGGAATACAAAATGAATTATTTGGAAATTGAAAAGGTATACGGAAGAGAAATACTTGATTCAAGAGGTAATCCAACAGTTGAAGCCGAGGTTACTTTGATTGACGGTACAGTCGGAAGAGGAACAGCACCGAGTGGAGCTTCCACAGGAGAGTTTGAGGCACTTGAACTTAGAGACGGCGATAAAGGCAGATATCTTGGCAAGGGTGTTTCAAAGGCTGTTGAAAATATAAATACAATTATAAATGATACAATAACAGGTATGGATGCTTCGGATATTTATGCTGTTGATAGAGCAATGATAGCTGCTGATGGAACCAAGGATAAGTCAAAGCTTGGAGCTAATGCTATTCTTGCTGTTTCCATAGCAACCGCAAGGGCAGCTGCAACCGCACTTGATATTCCGCTTTACAGATTTTTGGGTGGTATTCAGGGCACAAAGCTTCCTGTGCCTATGATGAATATATTAAACGGAGGTGCACATGCTGACAGCGCTGTTGATACGCAGGAATTTATGATTATGCCGGTAGGCGCTCCGTCATTTAAGGAAGCTTTAAGATGGTGTGCAGAGGTATTTCATAAGCTTAAGAGTCTTATTAAGGATATGGGCGATGTAACCGCTGTAGGTGATGAAGGTGGTTTTGCACCTAATCAGTTAAAGAGTGATGAAGAGGCTATAGAAAAGATACTTGAAGCGATTAAGGCAGCAGGATTTGAGCCCGGTAAGGATTTCATGATTGCCATGGATGCCGCTTCATCCGAATGGAAGAGTGAGAAAGGTAAGGGATATTATAAGCAGCCTAAGTCAGGAAAGGAATTTACTTCCGACGAGCTTATAGCACATTGGGAGTCACTTGTAGATAAATATCCGATCATTTCTATCGAGGATGGTCTTGATGAAGAGGATTGGGAAGGCTGGCAGAAGATGACGGAAAAAATCGGTCATAAGGTACAGCTTGTCGGAGACGATCTCTTTGTTACAAATACAGAAAGACTATCAAAGGGAATCAAGCTTGGCGCAGGAAATTCAATTCTTATAAAGCTTAACCAGATAGGTTCTGTTTCGGAAACTCTTGAAGCTATCAAGATGGCACATAAGGCAGGTTACACAGCCATTTCATCTCATCGTTCAGGTGAAACTGCCGATACAACTATTGCAGATCTTGCTGTGGCACTTAATACCTGTCAGATAAAGACCGGTGCACCAAGCCGTTCCGAGCGAGTAGCCAAGTATAATCAGCTTTTAAGAATAGAAGAGGCTCTTGGTGAATCTGCTGTATATCCTCAAATGGATGCATTCAACGTAAAGAAGTAAATTACAATAGATGTCCCCGAAGATAATCATAAATCCAAAGATGGGAGATATAAGATGGGAAAAATCAAGAAAATATATGCCAGTGAGATAGTTGCAGTGGCATACGACGGAAATGAAATCAACAACTTTGAACAGAGCGAGGCATTTTGGATATATGCGGTTGATGGGGATAAGATTGTAAGGACTCAGATATTATCTCTTTATCCGAAGGATATTAAGGATGCGATAGATAAATTTAACATTTGTGCCATTGATGTGCTTATATGTAAGAATTACAGCAGTAAATCAATGTCTGTTTTAAAAAAATCAGGTTTTAAAATATATACATTTGACGGAGGTGCGAAGGCTTCGGTTAAGGCTTATGCCGAAGGGAAATTGGCAGAGATATAAAAAAGCTGTCATGGACATCAAACCGTGTCACCGATTACGAAAAAAGTATGGCTGAATCGGCTCAGCCATACTTTTTTTGGGGTTTTTGTGAAATTATATAATTAACCGAAAGATCGGTTGAAGGAAGTTAATTATCATCCGAAGGCTTTTCCGGTGGAGTCTTTCCGTCATCCGAGGGCTTCTTAGGAGGTTCACCGTTGCTGCTCTGGTTCATTTCCGGAGGTTCACCGTTGCTGCTCTGGTTCATTTCCGGAGGTTCACCGTTGCTGCTCTGGTTCATTTCCGGAGGTTCACCGTTGCTGCCCTGGTTCATTTCCGGAGAATCGCCGTCCGGCGTATTTGAGTTGTTACCTGATGCGCTTTCAGATACAATTTCTATGGCTTCACCGGTTGAAGAAGAACCGTCGGTATATGCCTGTCCGTTTACATATAAGGTATGGCCGTTAAGGTTGATACAGCCCTTGTCACAGGTAAGTGAGGTTATATATGAGTCTGCGGTAAGAGTCCAGGTAGAAGTGCTGTCAAGTTCGACATATACTTCACCTGCTTTTCCGTCTTCATTTATGGAGCCTGCAAAAGTGCTTTCCTTGGTAAGATAAAGGTTTAGTGCCGATACATCATCTACGGAAATATCACCGTTAATTTCCTGTTTTGTTGCGGTTAAGGTTACTTTTCCGCCGTTCGAACCGCTGTTGCCCCAGCCTGCGGCTTCAGCTCTTAAAAATATTCCGTCAGAATCATTATTTGTTATTTTAACATCATTTAAATCTATCGTGCAGGCGGTGTTGTTGACGAAGAATATATCTCCGTTTGCATTTGTAAGTGAGCCACCGGTCATATTGAACGAAGATGTTCCGCTTGTTGCATCACCTGACATTGATTGATATATCATAACAGCCTGATATACATCGGATTTATCACTGTTTTTGGTGTTGTTATCGGCTATTAACTCACAGTTGTTTAAAGTAACCGAATTTTTGCCTTCCACAACGACGCCCTGTGAGGCGGTTGATTCAAGGTAAGAATCTGAAACGGTTATATCTGCAGTTGAGTAAATAACAGGTGATCCGGTTCCTTCGGTTTTATAGTATCCTCCGTTAACATTTACTGTCCCGCCACCGCGATCGGAACGAATAGCTGCCGAAGAATTCCCCGTTGTGTTTATTGTCAGGTTGCTTGCGTTCATTGTTCCACCGCCTGTTGTCATCAGACCGCCCGAACAGTTGCCGGCAGTTTCTATAACGGAGTCGGAAATGTTTATAGTGGTTCCTTCGCCGTATGAAAATACACCGTTGGCATGTTTTCCGTCGGTTTTAACATATATACCTGAAAGAGTAAGGGTTGCACCGTTTGTTGCAAATATTGCTGCATTTTCGCCGTAGAAATCTGCTTCGTCGCCGTCAGCCTCACCGGTCTTTACAACTTCTATATCAGAATACTCTGCGGTTTCGCCGTCAGCCTCTATGGCATGTGTTCCGTCGCCTGTGTCTTCATAAGTCTCATTAATGGTTAAATCTGATTTTGAAAGATAATTCCCCGATGACGTTTCATTGGATTCCGATTTTTCCGTATCAGAGGAATTATCATCCGAAGTGTTATTTTCTGCAGATTCCACAGAAACCTCGGAAGTGCCTGATGTGGTAATGTCCTTTTTGGCTCCACAACCCCAAAGGCTTGTCGTAAGTAAGCTTCCCACAAGGAAAAGAGCAAGGCTGTTTTTTATGGTCTTATCATTTGTTTTATTTTTAATTATCATATGTACTACCTCCTTATTTTTAATTAAGAATAAATCCGAACTGCTGCTTGTTTTATCCTTCTCATGTGTTAACTATATAATGTGAACCTTAGGCGAACCTTAAGTAAAAAAATTTTTTAAAGTTTTGATGTGTATTGTTTTTATAGGCGTGCTATATTATAATAAATATATATTTTTGCGGATTTTAAACATCAGATAAGGATAAAATATGAACATAAAGTTGATTGCTCTTGATATGGATGGGACACTCCTTGACAGTAAAAAAAATCTTCCGTCGGATTTTATCCCGTGGGTTAAGTCACATCCCGAAATTATGACTGTTATTGCAAGCGGAAGGCAATATCATACACTCGCAAAAGATTTTTATATGTTAAAAAACGAGCTTATGTTTATTGCCGAAAACGGTGGACTTGTTTTAAAGAATGATGAAATCATTTATAAAAACGAAATGAAGAAAGAGGACATAAAAACATGTCTGGACATTGTCGTTAAGCATCCTGATATGACTCCTGTTTTATGCGGGGTAAAATCGGCATATATGCCAAAGGCAGAGCCGGAGATATTTAAACAGGTGGATATGTACTATGTCAACCTTGAGGTAGTTGATAACATTTACGATTGTATAGAAAAAGACAGTATATTAAAGCTTGCTGTTAATATCAAAAACTTTGGGGCGGAACGTTCAATGCCGGTTTTTTCGGTCCTTGAAAAGCATTTGAAGCCGGTTTTATCGGGTGACAGCTGGATAGATTTGTCAAATGCATCTGTCAATAAGGGCGAAGCAGTTAAGGCTATATTAAATAAATACGGAATTGACAGGAAAAATGCCATGTCTTTCGGAGATTATTTAAATGATTATGAACTCATACAAGCCTGCGAAGAAAGCTATTGTATGGAAAACGGTCATCCGGACTTGAAAAAAATAGCAAAATATACGGCAGATACAAATGATAATGATGGGGTTATGAAAATATTGAGAAATTTGTAATTTGCCAATTGGGAAGGTACATCAGGTTAAATTAAATCAAAAGCTTTATTTATGGGGGCGTGCTATGAATATTTTTAAGTATATATCATCCAATATCGTAAAGTGGTGGCAGATACATATCACGCCGATACTTCAGATTAACAATAACAAAAGAGGGCGCGGCCGTTTTGTGGGAGGAGACGGAACTCTCGAAACTCAATATGATGAGCAGGCGGCAGTGAAGGCTGAAAAAATTGAGGAAGAAGAAGCAAAGAAAGCCAAAATACAGGCAGAGGAAGAAACTTTGGCCGCTTATGAAAAACAGAGTAAAATCAACTCCGATATATTAAATAATAAGATTCCTGAGGGAACCTCGACGGATGCTATGGAGGTGCTTAATCGTATTAACCGTGAAAAGGAGGAGGCTCGAAAGAGGGCGATTGAAAAGCAGTGGAAACAGCGTGAGGAGGAAGAACGAATTGCGGCTATCATGAATTCCAATAAGGTTGATGTCGGAGCATTTATAGAAGAGGGAAAGCATAAGGCAAAGGAACAGGAAGCCGAGCCGGATATAAGCATTGATAAACCTGAAGAAGCAAATATTGATATAAAAGAGGAGGTTGCAGATGCGGGTGCAACTGATGAGCAATTAAGACGTGCACAGGAAATAATCGACAGACTTAATCGCGAGGCTGCGGAGGATGAAGCAAAAAAACAGGCAGAGATAGATGCCGCTAAGCAGCAGGCAAGGGAAGCAGGGTTATAATAATATACAGAGTAATTAAAAACGGGAACGGCACTTTGATAAGCAAGCAGCCGTTCCCGTTTTTATTGATTTGATTTTAATTATTTTTTTCTTTTCCGAAGCATAATGATAATAAAGAAACAACAAGCGATACCCCCATACCGATTAATGAAAAGTATGATAGAAGCTTGGAGGAAACACCCCAGGATATAAGTGTATCAGGTAAAAATGCACCGGCAAGTCCGAATAGTCCGCCGATTATAACTGCCGCATACCAAAGAATTTTTTTGATTGGTCGTTTGCCGTATGCAAGTATGGCAACAAGAAGAGGAAAAATAACACCGGGAGTGTATATTGAATAAGCATTTGTCAAAAGTGTTATAATGTCACTGCTTCCGCTTATTGCAAACACAGTTGAAAGAAAACCTATTACCGCAACTGTAATTCTTACGAGAACAACGCTGTCTTTTTTGAGAATATCTTTAACAAATATACTGGATGCATTGACGAGGCATGTGTCCGTTGAAGAAAGAATAGCGGAAAGCAGTCCGAAGATAAGCAATATGCCGACAAATTTCGGTACTATTCCAATCACATACATTAAAGCTTTACTGTTGTTTAATTCTTCGGAAGAAATATTATATCTTACCCACATTCCGATAAGTGTAATGATAAATGCAAATAAGAATAACAGTATTCCGGCTATGAGAGAGGATCGTCTGGCTGTGTCTTTATTCTTTGAGATGAAATTACGTGAAATAATATCGGGTCCGAGAAAATATACTCCACCTATAACAAAAAACTGTGTAAAAAGATTAATCGGACGATAATTTTCATTTAAAAGTTCTATGTTTCCTATAATGCTCAGGTTATATTTGCTGTGTGTGACATAGAGATAAATAAAGCATATTAGTATACCGATGACTATAATATAAAATTGGATTCGATCCGTTTTAATAACGGAAAGTTGACCGCCAATTAACGTATAGATTATTATAATGGCCGAAACCATTGAAAATATTAGCTTGCTGTTTTTGCCGAGTGCAAAGGAAATGATTCCGTTCATGGCAACAAGCTGTCCTGCGATTACACCTATCCAGGATATAACGATTATAACAGCCAGAAGCTTTTCGGCACCGACACCGACTATTTTTCCTGCCATATCCGGAAGTGTTACAGCGTCAAAGTTTCGTATTTTTTCGGATATTATGAAGGATTGAAGAATAAGTCCGATACCGCCGAAGGCAAGCCACCATATACCAGGAAAGCCAATATTGTAAACTGTGTCGGTTATGCCTATTGTTGTGGATGCTCCGATTATGGTTGCAAGAAGTGTCATAGTTACGGCATACCCGCTTTGGCTTTTTCCGGCAGCGGCATAATCGTTAAAGTTTTTGATTTTTTTAATATTCAGGATACCTATGCCAAGAAAAACCAAAATATAAACAATGAGTGCAAATAAAAATAAAGAATTCATTTAAAGTACCTCGTATAATTTAAAAAAATTTTGATGTTAATAAATAAAGCGACTTTAACAGTATATATTGTAAAAATAATATTGTCAACTATAATATAAAATATGGTTGACATTTGAGACACATTGCGGTTGCGATTGAACTTATGAAAAAAATGGGGTATAATTGCATATAATATCAAGAATAAGAAAGAGGAAATAATTATGTCTAAAAAAAATCTTGCTGTAATATTCGGTGGTCGCTCATCCGAGCATGAGGTATCCTGTATATCCGTTGTAACGGTTGCTAAAGCCGTAGATACTTCAAAATATAATATATTTCTTGTCGGAATAACCAAGGACGGAAGCTGGCTTAAGGCTGACAGTATAGAGGCTATTGAAGACGGAAGCTGGCGTGACAGTAATGCAAGAGCATATATTTCGCCGGATACAAAGGGAGAGTTGATAATTGATGAAAACGGAAGTAATACATATGTTAAGCTTGATGTGATATTCCCTGTGCTTCATGGTATGTACGGAGAAGACGGAACCATACAGGGACTGTTTGAAATGGCAGATATACCTTATGTAGGTTGTGGAGTATTTGCATCTGCCGCATCTATGGATAAGTTTTATACAAAGCTTGTTGTTGATACTCTTGAAAACATCAGACAGGCAGTATATGTGCCGGTATTAAGAGATCAGCTTGAAGATATGGATAAGGTTATAGCAAGAGTTGAGGAAAGACTCGCATATCCCGTGTTTGTAAAGCCTTCAAAGGCCGGTTCATCAAAAGGCGTAAGCAAAGCAACAGACAGAGCTTCTCTTATAGAAGGACTTAAGGAAGCTTCTTTGCATGATTATAAGATTCTGGTTGAAGAGGCAATCGTGGGAAGAGAGCTTGAATGCGGAGTCCTTGGTTACGGTGATGATGCAAAGGCTTCGGGTGTCGGTGAAATACTTGCCGCAGAGGAAGCTGCTTTCTATGATTTTGATGCAAAATACAACAATGCGGATTCAAAAACCGTTATAAAACCTGAGCTTCCTGAGGGCAAGGAAGAGGAAATAAGACAGGATGCGTTAAGGATATTTAAGGCTCTTGACGGATTTGGCCTATCAAGAGTTGATTTCTTCCTTGAAAAGGATACAAATTGCGTTGTATTCAATGAAATCAATACACTTCCGGGTTTTACAAGCATAAGCATGTATCCTATGCTTTGGAATGCCAAGGGATATGATATTAAGAAATTGGTAGAAACACTTATTGAGATGGCAGTTGAAAGACCAAGATAAGTAATTGAATGGCGGATTGTGCAATATTAACAAATATAGTTGTTAAATATTGGCAAAAATTGCAATTTTTCTTGAAATCTGATTCGAAATACTATATAATTCATTTTGTAACAGTAACCTGTTTTCAGATTATTAGGATAACGGATTACGAGAATAAAAAGATAAAAAAGGAGAATAACTATGGATAATGGTATGCAGCCGGGAAACGAGTTCCCACAGGGCGATTTCCAGCCACAGGAAGATCTGGCACCACAGGGCGGTAAGAAGACCGGTTTAATCATCGGTATTGCTGCAGCAGCAGTAGTTGTAGTTGCACTTGTCGTTTGCTTCGCTTTGGGTCTTTTCTCAAGCAAGAACGGTAAATATGTATGCGAGGACTACGCATCATTTGGTGTAGAGATGACTCTTGAGGTTAAGGGAAGCAAGTTTACTCTTTCCATGAGTGCTTTCGGTGAATCTGAAACTACTAAAGGAACTATCAAGTTCAAGGGTAACAAGGTTGAGCTTACTTCTGATGGATCTACTATCGAGGGAACTTACAGCAAGAAGGACAAGACCATAAGCATTGAAGAAGATGGTATGGCATTGGTCTTCAAGAAGAAGTAACTGCATAATTCAACATAAAAAGAAAGCCTTTGTTTTAAGAACAGGGGCTTTCTTTTTTTGTCATGCAATAAGAAAAAATAAAGTAGTTTTATGAATGAAAAAGAGTTATAATATATCTATAAGTAGCTTTTGGTTTAAAACATTGGGCAGAAGAAGGCAGCTTTGTATGCCGACGAAGCTTTGAACCGGCTCAATGATGGAAAAAAAGGGGGTATGCGGATGTTAAAGGAATGGGTAAAAGACGAAAAACCGGGTGACGAGGAGTTATCCGAGAGACTGGAAAAGGCAAGAGCAGAACTTGCTGTAAGACAGATGGCCATTAAAGAGAAAAATCTTCCGGTACTTGTCGTAATGGACGGCTGGGGGGCAGCCGGAAAAGGAAGCGTACTTGGAAGAATAATTAAGAATCTTGATCCGAGATTCTTTAAATGTGAGACTCTCAGCAAACCGACCGAGGATGAAACAAGAAGACCGTTTTTGTATCGTTATTTTGTAAGAATTCCGAAACAGGGAAAGATTTCATTCTTTGACGGAAGCTGGATGGGAGAAGTAACTTTACAGTATTTGCAGGGAGAGATTGGAAAAAAACAATACAAGTCAAGACTTACCAGTATCAAACGATTTGAAAGACAATTAAATGACAACGGATATCTGGTTGTTAAATTCTTCTTCCATATTGACGAAAAAACTCAAAGAAAACGTCTTAAAGAGCTTGAGAGCGACACTGTAACAAAGTGGCGTGTAACCAAGAAGGATTTATGGCAAAATAAGCATTATGATAAATGTCTAAACGTTTATGACGAGTACATAGAAGCGACAAACCAATTTGTTGCACCATGGTATTTCATTGATTCCACAAGCAAAAAATGGGCAGAGCTTCAGATGACCGAAATACTAATTTCAAGCATAGACACAGCACTTGCAAATGCCGAGACGGAACAAAAGGCACCACTTTTGCAAAATACCTTCCCTATGAAAAATACTCCGAAGCTTGCGGATATTCCTCTTGATAAGACCTTGACCGATGAGGAGTATAAGGAAGAACTTGATAAGCTTCAGGCTCGTTTGGGAGAACTCCATAATGAGCTTTATCATAAGAAGATACCTGTAATAATAGCCTATGAAGGCTGGGATGCCGCAGGAAAGGGAGGAAATATTAAACGTCTTGCTGCAGCACTTGATCCGAGAGGCTACGAGGTACATCCTATAGCAAGTCCTGAGCCTGCAGAGAAGGCAAGACATTATCTTTGGAGATTCTGGAACAGACTTCCTAAGGACGGTCATATCGCAATTTTCGACAGGACATGGTATGGTCGTGTAATGGTTGAGAGGCTTGAGGGCTTTTGCACGGAAAATGACTGGCAAAGAGCTTACAATGAGATAAATGAATTTGAGAAAGAACTTGCGGACTGGAATGCGGTTATAGTTAAGTTCTGGGTTCAGATAGATAAGGATACGCAGCTTGCCAGATTTACCGATAGACAAAATACACCTGAAAAGCAATGGAAGATAACGGATGAAGATTGGCGTAACAGGGAAAAATGGGATTTATATGAGGTTGCTGTCGATGAAATGATTCAAAAGACAAGTACTAAATTTGCACCTTGGCATGTCCTTGAATCCAATGACAAGAAATACGCACGTATTAAGGCGTTAAGGACTGTTATTAAAGCCATAGAAAAGAAGCTCGAAGAGGTTAAATAAAATTAAAACCGGCTGATTTTGTTTTTGAAATCAGCCGGTTTTTAAAAATATTATATTGATAATAATTACATTTGTTCAGGACATTCTATACCAAGCAAAAGCATAGCGTCTTTAATTGTCTTCTTTGTGATATAAACCAAAGAAGCTCTTGAATTGCGTAATTTTTCATCATCTACATTGATTCTGTTTGCATTATAAAACTTATTAAAGGCTTGAGCCAAATCCACAGCAAAACGTGCAACTACGGATGGTTCGTATTTTTCTGCAGCGTCACTTACTATTTTAGGGAAGCGGCTTATTTCTTTTAATAACTCCATTGAATCAGCATCGGTAAGAGCAGAAAAATCAACATCGGCGGAAGGAGTATAGTTGTCAAGCTTTCTCAAAATACTTGCACATCTTGCATAAGTATATTGAACATAAGGACCGGTTTCTCCATCAAAATTAAGGAGCTTTTCCCATTTAAAGGAAACATCCTTTATACGTTGATTGTAAAGATCATTAAATAATACAGCACCTACACCGATTTTTTTGGCGGTCTCGTCCTTATCCGGAAGCTCAGGATTTTTCTCATCTATGATTTCTTTTATCTTTGATATTGCTTCAAGAAGAATATCCTCTGCGTATATTATATTTCCGCTTCTTGTGGAAAGCTTTGCGCCTTCGAGGCTTACCAGACCGTAAGGAATATGAACAAGTGAATCCTTTGCCCATTCATTTCCCAAAAGCTCAACAACCTTAAATACCTGTGCAAAATGAAGCTTTTGTTCCTGCCCGGTCACATAGAGGCATTTTGTAAAGTTATAAGTTTCTTTACGATAGAAAATAGCAGCAAGATCTCTGGTTGCATATATTGAGCTTCCGTCATTTTTAAGTATAAGACACGGAGCCATATTATATTCTTCCAAATCTACGATTTTTGCGCCTTCGCTGTCTTTAAGAAGCCCTGCATCGGAAATCTTTTTAACTATATCATCGGTTTTATCGCGATAAAAACTTTCTCCAAGGTAGTAGTCAAAATCCATACCTAATAAATCATAAGTACGCTTATATTCGATAAGGCTTATATCCTTGAACCACTGCCATATTTTAAGAGCCTCCTCATCACCGTGTTCCATTTTTGCAAACCAGGCACGTGCCTCATCGTTAAGGGAAGGATTTTTGTCAGCCTCCTCATGGAATTTAACATAAAGCTTCATAAGTTCGGCAACGCCGTCCTTTTTTACGGTTTCTTCATCACCCCAAGCCTTGTAAGCCACAATGAGCTTTCCGAACTGTGTACCCCAGTCTCCGAGGTGGTTGATTCTTACAACATTGTAGCCAAGCTTTTGGTAAATTTTATAAAGAGAATTACCGATAATTGTTGTACGAAGATGTCCTACGTGGAAATTCTTTGCAACATTAGGAGATGAGTAATCAATGCATATGGTTTTTTCATTGCCGATATCTGAAGAACCGAAGTTCTCATCAAATGCAGATTCTATCATGGATTTAACAAATAATTCTTTTTTGATAAAGAAGTTTAAATATGCCCCCTGAACCTGTATCTCGTCAATAAATGAAGCATCCGATGAAGCATCAATAGCCGTCTTTATATCCATAGCTATCATTTGAGGTGCCTTGTGCATGGACTTTGCAAGTCTGAAACAAGGAAAAGCAAAGTCACCCAATTCCGGTTTAGGCGGGATCTCGATTAATTCGGATATTTCATCTTTGCCAAGAGAATCGACACTGTTTGCAATTAAATCAATTATTTTATTTTTCATAATGTCCTCCGGATTATTATATTTAAATTTAGCATAATGATTTTAATTAATCATGATTAGTTTTGAATCGGAAATCTGAATTTAACAACGGTTCCTGTTTCTTCGGCTTTGCTTATATTTAAATTTCCGTTTAAAAGATATATGGTTTCATGAGCCTTATGCAGGCTGCTGTACCATGGTGAGGTTGTGAGATAATCGGAATCTATGCCGTCTCCGTCATCACATATGGAAGCCTCGATAACATTTTGACTTATGGATAAATCCAATTTTATTTTTTTGGCATTGGCATGCTTGAAGATATTATCGAAAAATATTTCAAGAAGCCTGAAAAGATTAATCGAAAATACAGGATGAAGAATAAGCTCGTTATCCGTATATTCAAGATTTGATTCTATCAGGTATTCCGGATTAAGCTCACGCTTGCTCATAATATAATCCTCAAGCTGACCGAGTAACGGCTTTGAAGAATCAAATTTAGAGGAAAGCTTTTCTTCAATATCCGTGACAGAATCCAATATTTTTTTAAAATTATATTGGATGTCTTTAAGTGTAAGCTTTGCTCTTGAAATATCGGTTCCGAGAAGATAAGAAAGAACATCCAGTTTATGATTGGTGCTTTCTATACCGTCCTTAATACTTCTTTCGATTATGGTTGAAATGTAAGTATCATTAAAAGCATTGAGCATAAGGATATTGTATCCGTGTTCGGATTTCTTTTCGTCTTTTTCATCAGTTAAGAATGTAAAGTCATCATCGGAAAGTTCCGAATCGGATTCTTTATATCTGAGGCTTAATGCATTTATCGCATCCTGAGCTTCGTTAAGTATATTAAGCCTTTTCTTTAAAATATTGAGTGAAGATTCAAGATTGATGATTTTAGCATTTAACAGATCTTTTACATCATTCAAATCATTTATCTGATCATCGATAATTTTGCTTTTTCCGGTTTCTTCGGCCTCCATCGGGATAGGCGAAAAAACACTTTTTTTGGAACCTGATTTTAATGCGTAAATATCTTTGGTTTTGTATAGCTCATCAAGTTTGATATCTATTTCGAAAGCCTGGGTTTTTAAATCCTGAATAGTTTCCAAATCATCAATAAATGAATCGTTAAAATAATCAAGCATAGACTGGTTGGCATTTTTAATAATTTCCAAATCTGCTTTTGAATGATTTTCCATTTTAAACTCCTTTGTATATGTTATTTATTGCTGATTGCAACTTAACGTCTTCGGCTGTTTATCCGTCTTTGAGCACGTATTCTGTCCTTTATGGATCTTTGCTGTCGTACATATCTTACTCTTAGGAATATAATAACAATAAGTACGACAATCATCAATAGTGTTGTTACGATAAGAATCTTCATAATGGAATGTGAGGATTCTTTTTTTGGTGAGACAGTGCTTGCCGTTTCTTCTACGGGAAGTTCTTCCTCGGGGACAGACATATATGCATATCCTGAATAATAAACCGGCAGGCTGATGTATGTTTCGTTTGCTGTTCCCACGGACAGCGTTCCGACCTGTTTTGTTTCTTCGTTGATTGGTTCGGTATTAAAGGTTAAAACCATATTGTCACTACTAAAACCGTTCCTTACAAGAAAACGCGCATTAGTGTCGACGGAAAGACTTAAAGTGTCTGCATTAAGTCCGTTAAAATAATTATTTAAAGCCGTTTCCGCTTTGCCGATATCCTCAGGAGTAAATTCAAATCCCGTTAAAGGCGTGGCATAAGAATAATTATTAAAAAAATATTCATAAAGGGCTTTGGAGTCTGTATATGTTGTAGAAGTAGGTCTGCTGTGCATTACTACGCAAATAAGCTCCGTATCATCCTTCTTTGCCCATGTCACCAGGGTTCCGAGAGCCTGATCGGTAAAACCGGTTTTTCCTCCTTCGCAATAAGGGTAGTAGAAAGCGGATTCTTCTTTGATAAGCTTGTTATTTTGCCAAAGCTCTCGTTCTTCCTCCTGTTTGTTGGTAGGAGGGATAATATAATGAGTTGTGGCGGTTATCTCCCTGAATTTATCATTTTTAATTGCTTCCCGGGCTATTAAAGCCATATCGTAGGCACAGGTATAGTGATTATCATCATGGAGACCGTTTGCATTAACAAAATGTGTTGAAACGCAACCAAGTTCTTCTGCCTTTTGATTCATTAATTCGCAAAACTTTTCAAGAGTTCCGGAGATGTGTTCCGCGACGCCCCAGGCTGCTTCGTTTGCAGATACGAGTAATACCGCATAAAGAGCATCCTCGAAATTTATTTCTTCCCCCACATCAAGTGCGATGTGGCTGCTGTCACGTTCTATGCCCCATACAGCAGTATCAGACATGGTTATTGTATCATTAAGATTTCCGTGTTCAAGTGCCACAAGAACCGTCATTACCTTGGTTATACTTGCGGGATATCTTTTTTCATAAGCATTTTTTTCGTAGATAACCTGTCCAGTGGCAGCGTCCATAACAACAATTGAATCTCCTACCGTATCGGGAAGACGTCCCGGTTCATCGGGGTATTCGGTTGTTTTAGGAGCTTCGGTGGTCGGTTCCTCCTCTTCCTGTGCAAAACTGACAAAACAGTAGGATAATGACAAAAAAAAGAGCATTAACACGGAAATTATGTATATTATTTTTTCCTTCATATTAACTGTTAATGATTATATAAAATGATATAATCCTGCATCTTTCTTAGTTTTAAAAAATCCAACAAAAGCATTTTAACATAAAAAAGCAGATAATAAAATGTTTTTTATTCACGAATAATAAATCTTTTAAAGCCGGACTTTTAAAATAAATGAAAATATAATATAATAGGCAAAGTGAGTTTTGAAATATATATAAATAGTTGGAGAAAACAATGAGATTAAGAAATGTCAAGGGATCACGGGATGTGATTGCAACAAATGAATATGTAATAAGAGATGAGCAAAATATGAAAGGAAAATGGCACGGGCTTTTTGGAAACGATAATCCGATACATATTGAGGTCGGAATGGGTAAGGGCAGATTTATTATGGATATGGCACGACTCCATCCGGATATTAATTATATAGGCATCGAAAAATTTTCAAGCGTACTTGTTCGTGCTATTGAAAAACAGGAAATAGAAAAGCTTCCAAATTTATACTTTATACGAATGGAAGCAGAATACATTGAAAATGTTTTTGAAAAGGGTGAAGTTTCATATATATATCTTAATTTTTCCGATCCATGGCCGAAGGACAGACATGCAAAAAGAAGACTTACTTCGGTACAGTTTCTTGAAAGATATGAAAAAATACTTGCGGATGGCGGTGGAGTGACATTTAAGACCGACAACAGACCGTTATTTGATTTTACTGTAGAGCAGGCGGATGAAGCCGGATGGAATAAGGAGAGCGTAACATATGACCTTCATAATTCGGAATATGCTGATGGAAATGTCATGACCGAATATGAAGAAAAGTTTTCAAGTATGGGTAACCCTATATACAGGATAGTTTATTCACCGAAATAAGGATTAATATTTTGTTTTGCCGCACCTGCACTTATGGGGTGTGGCAGAATATAATAATAACAAGTTCGGATAGGATTTGTTATTTAATGAATAATTTGAAAATAAAATATAAATTAAGTGCATTTCTTTATACAAAAAAGGGAATAAATAAGGTATTAAGGAATCTCGGATGCAATTTGGCTATTGTAAAAAACTGCTATAATCCTTGTAAAAAGCCATATAAATGCAAAAAAATAAAAAAATTTCAAATTTTTTAAAAAAACACTTGCAATTGTTGAAGTAATGATATATAATTTCATTTGTTCGTTGCGAATAAAACTTAACACGGGCCGCTAGCTCATTTGGTAGAGCACCTGACTCTTAATCAGGGTGTGCGGGGTTCGAGCCCCCGGCGGCCCACTATAGAAAAGCATCGGTTTTGCAGACATTGGAGCTGTGGGGTCGGTGTTTTTTTGTGCGTTCCTACGAGCACTGCCATCAAGGAAAAAAATACAGGTGTAAGCTTGCTTACAAACCTGTGTTTTTTTTCTTGATGATAGCGCGACAGCGCGTCATCCGCAGCGAGTTGCTCGCTGCGGATGGCAGTGTACGTAAGTACAATGCTGCAACAGGTAGTGTGCGAGTTGCTCGCTGCGGATGGCAGTGTACGTAAGTACAATGCTACAACAGGCAGTGTACGAACAATGCGTCCATTCCCACTTGACAATACAATAATTAAATAATATAATGCAAAAATGAAAACGATTTCCATTTTAAAAAAGGATGTGATATATATGGCAGAGACCGCAAAGTATAAAACAAAACAACGCGAGCATATGATGGAATACATGGGAACAGTCGGTAGAAAACATTTTACGGCGGCTGATGTATGCGGATATTTTAAAAGCAATAATATACCTGTCGGAACGACAACGGTATACAGACAGTTGGAACAGCTTATGAATGAGGGTAAGATAAAGAAATATCTTATAGATGAAACAAGCTGTGCCTGCTATGAATATATAGGTGAAAATGTTAAAGAAGGAAACTGTGTACCGTATTATCATTTGAAATGTGAAAAATGCGGTAAGCTTATACATCTTGAGTGCCATGAAATAACCGAATTTGAAAGTCATATAACAAAGCATCATGGCTTTAAGATTAATCCGGTGAGAACAACATTTTATGGATTATGTGAGAGCTGTTCAAAGTAATATTAAATTTTCCGGTTTTTAATCTTGTACATTGAAATTATTCCGGTCGGAGATTGCTATGAGTTTTGAGAAAAGAAATAATGATAAAAAAAAGAATATGAGAGCACTTGCAGTCTTTCTGATAGTTATATTTCTTGTAAATACTATATTAAGTCTGCTTTATACATCGATGGAAGCAAATCATCATTGTAATCATGAGAATTGTCCGATATGTGAAACGATATTGATATGTGAAAAGAGTGTAAGAAATCTATGCGCTTTCTTGGCCGTAGTTATCGTTGTGTATTTATTTGCGATACTTGTCGATTTGATATCCGGAAAAGAAAAATCATTATTTATAAGAATGACATTGGTTAAACAGGGTATAAGGTTGAACGATTGAAAGCGGATTGAAAATATATAACAGCTAATGACTTAAATTACTTTTTTGGAGGAAAATAAAATGAAATTGAAAAAAATATTATCATTTATAATATTGGCATCTATGGTGATGGCATCCCTTTCGGCATGCAGTGCACCTGTAAAAAAGAAGTCGGACAAATTAAAAATCGTTACAACCATTTTCCCGGAATATGATTGGGTAAATGCAGTACTCGGGGATAAGGCAGCTGATGCGGAGGTTATCATGCTTCTTGACAATGGCGTGGATCTTCACAGCTTTCAGCCTACAGCGACGGATATAGCCAACATTGCGGATTGTGATGTATTTATATACGTTGGAGGTGAATCTGACGGTTGGGTTGCTGATGCACTTTCTGAAGCAACAAATAAAGATATGAAGGTTATAAATCTTCTTGATGTACTTGGAGATAAAGTCAAGGAAGAGGAAGTAGTAGAGGGTATGGAAGGAGAAGAGGAAGAAGAGGAAGAAGAGGTCGAATATGATGAGCATGTATGGCTTTCTTTAAGAAATGCTCAGATATTGGTCAGAGAAATATCTGATGTGCTCGGCGAAGCAGATCCGGATAATAAGGACACTTATACAAAGAATGCCGATTCATATATTGAACAGTTGGAATCTCTTGATAATGATTATAAGATTGTGGTTGATAATGCAACCTATAAGACTGTTGTATTTGGGGACAGATTCCCTTTCAGATATCTTGTTGATGATTATAATCTTTCATATTATGCTGCTTTTGTCGGCTGTAGTGCAGAAACCGAAGCAAGCTTTGAAACAGTGGTATTTCTTGCAAATAAAGTGGATGAGCTTGGCATCAACAATGTTCTTGTAATAGAAAATTCAAAGAAAGATATTGCAGAAACCATTATAGAAAATACTGAGTCCAAGAGCCAAAGTATTCTTACGATTAATTCCATGCAGGGAACAACCTCGAAGGATGCAAAAGAAGGAGCAACATATCTTTCGATAATGCAGGATAATCTGGATGTATTAAATGAGGCATTAAATTAGAGCGTATAGATATATGCTTTTTCATCGGGATCTTCTTCGTACCCCGGAAGTTTGATGACCTTATCAAGGCGAAGCGGAAATTTGCGGATTACGCTCATCATTTCAAATGTGCAATAGTACAAAATGATGGTTATTTGACGCAAGTTTTCGTGAACCGACCGCATTATTTTTTTGATAATGCCTTCAAGTACTTCGGCTGAAAAAGGATTAAAGAAATAGAAAAAATTATCGGCAGGAGAGATTTCGTATTCGCCTGCGTGCATATTGAGCAGAGCAAACTTCTCACGCTGCTCCATAAATTTGGAGTGATAGTTTTCTGCATTTTTATTAAGGGCATTGTATACTTCAGGGTTGAGTTCAATGCCCTTTACATTGCAGAAAAATCTGTTATTACAATAAAATAAAACTCTGCCCATTCCACAGCCGAAGTCAACAATGGTATCATCGGGATTGATATAAATTTCCTCGAAAATTCGCATCAAAACTTCATAGTCCGTAGATTCGTGAATATTTATATCTACATCTGGCAGAGGTGTTAATTCATTTAATTTGTTGTGGTTTGTCAATATGCCAAAGAAGTCATCATAAATCCTTTCCTGACTCATGTAATCCCTCCTTAATACATTGGCTTCTATTTAAGAAAGCCTGCTATCAACAATCTGCTAATACTTTTATTATAATTTTCATATCCATAACAGCCGGCGGCATAAGAGAATCGCCCATATCGATGGTATATGAAGTATTAATTTTTAAATGTGAATCGTTATCCGTAAGCATGTCGAGGTACTCAAAGCTGTTTGTTATAAGTGTAATGGGTATAATGCCAAATGCGGTCTTATAGGATGTATTATGAGTAAGAGCATCGGAGTAGATAAAATCCGATTCAAGCTCGCCGCGTCTTATGATTCTAAGCTCGGATTCGGAAATGAACATTGTTGTTTCGGTTAATATGCCTTCGCCCGATAAATCTTCACTGTAAGCCAGTCGGTATCCGTTTTTTTCTTCGGACATTATTGCGAAATTTTCACTTATGCTTTTTATTCCGTCCTGATCCGTTCCCTCAATGATTATTTTAACCTGCATTAATTACCTCGTATTCTAATAGCTTTCAATATCAATTACATTTACTGTTTCAACATTTATAGGAAGAACCCTGTCAGCAAAGGCTTTAAATTTATCCATTCCGTCACTTACGTAAAACTCATATGAAGGAATATTGCTGCGACTGTTTAATAGTCCTTTTTCGTCGAGAATCTGTTTTAATTCCTTGGCTGTTTCGTAGGCCGGGTTAATAAGTGTTACCTTATCGCCCATATAACGCTTTATCGGGTTAAAAAGAAGCGGATAATGAGTACAGCCGAGTATCAGACTGTCTATTCCGTAAGGCTTTAAATCCGATAAATATCTGTCTATCATATCATCGGTAATTCTATCTTCAAGAAGCCCTTCCTCAACAAGAGGGACAAATAACGGACACGCTTTTCCGATAACGGTTACATCTTCGTCTAGTTGTCTTATGTAATCGGTATAAATGCCGGATTTAATGGTTGCTTCTGTGGCGATTATACCGACATGCTTTGTTTTTGTTTTTGTAACTGCCATTTTGGCACCGGGTCTTACAACACCTATTACGGGTATATCTATTTCATCACGCATATCTTCAAGAGCAAGAGCACTTGCGGTATTGCAGGCAACTACAATTGCTTTGACATCTTTTGTGCGTAAAAATCTTACAATCTGTCTTGAAAATTTTAGTATTGTATTTTTTGATTTGCTACCGTAAGGAACTCTTGCGGTATCTCCAAAATAAGTAACATTTTCACTTGGAAGCTGTCGCATCAGCTCGCGTACCACGGTCAAACCGCCGACGCCCGAATCAAAAACACCTATGGAATTCATATACTGGTCTCCCTTAATAAGATATGAAAATATAAGTATAGGAATAAGTACACTGCAGAAGTGGCCGCCTGCTACTTATATTTCCTGTTTCTTGGTCTTTTTAAAAATAAAAATCATACATATTGTAAGTATAACAGCAGATATGACAGTTGTCAAAATAGTGGAAGATGTCTTCTTAAGAAGACTTCCGGGTACGACAAGAATACTTACATTCAGTGCGATATGAAATACTATGCTTGTTGTAAGGTTATCTGTTTTGTGCACTATAAATCCGAGTAAAACACCCATTAAAAATGCATATGTTCCCTGGATTATATTACCATGATATACGCCAAACAGGAGAGCCTGAAGTACTACCGCAGGTACTGCAGACATTACACGCTTTGAATATGTCATTACGAGACCCCGAAAAAGAATTTCTTCGGCAATCGGTGAAATAATAAATACCGTAAGAAGCATCAGCCACGAAGTCGAAACACCCGTTACGTTTGAAATAAGCTTGTCATATTTTTCAAAGGCTGTCTTAAATACAGGCCTGAGTAATGCAAGACATCCGTCTACCATAAATTGCCCTGCTATGCCGCCCATTATAAGGAAAATAATTATCGGTGGCTTAATAATGTTAAAAAAGCCTTCTTTAACAGAAGGCTTTTTAATTTTATATAGCATAATCCCGAAAATTAGTATAAATAATGAAAACTGGACTGCTGATATAAGTGCTTGATTCATAGGTTGTGTGTAATCCTGAGACATAATTGTTTCAATTGACTTTGAAGCCTCCGTTTTTTGGTTTGACATGCAATTAATTACAAAAATGCCGACTATATCCGCAAATGTTACAACAACCTGTATGAGCATGGCAATTATTAATGGTACAAATATTTTGATGATATTTTTAATCCTGTTATTTGATTCCATCTTTAATCTTCTTTGCTCTTTCTTTTTCTTTCTTAATCTGCTCTTTGGTCTTTTCCTGAGTTATGCCCTTGGCTTTATTCTGCTTTTTGGCCAATATCTCATCATTAATCTGCTTTTGATATTCGGCCTGACGTTGCTGCATACGCTGACGCATACTCTTTTTCTTCTTTTTTCCGTTTGTTTCTTCTTCAACGGCAACATTCTTTTTCTTACCGCGGACACTCTTTACACTTACAATGTAGATTCCGCTTACCATGGCTTTAACTTCACCCTTGGTAGGAACATCTTCAAATATTGCATCATCACAGATGAAGTTCATTATCTGAGGTCCGACCTTTGCTTTAACGATAGGGAGCTTTGCCTTGTGGTACTTCTTAGGAGTCTGTTCCATAACCATTTTTGGAAGTCCTGCATCTTTCATGGGCAGATATTTTTTATCTATGATAAGCATAGTCGCGGGTTGTGCCGCATCTGCCATTTGCTCTTTTTGTTCAATCTGTTTCTTTTGGAGTTTGTCTCCGACTTTGTATAATACAACCAAAATAACTATGGCTATAAATATAACTAAAAGTAATATTCCCCACCAAGGCATATTATTTTTCCTCCTGATTCTGCTTTAATATATGTTTATGAGAGGCTCTCATAGCTGTAATGATTTCAGGGATTTCTTTATATTTTTCTTTTCTTGCTTTACCCTGATAATCATTTGGATATATAGGCTTGCCGTATTCTATTACGACATGAGCTTTTGAAATTTTCTTGCCCGGAGCGGACTCCTTAAGCATTTCACTTCCGGTGATTGTAAACGGAACAATCGGGCAACCGGATTTGTCGGCCATTTTATAACCGCCTTCTCTGAATGGGAGAAGATTGTCTGTCTGGTTTCTGTGACCCTCAGGGAAAAGTATCATGGAATGTCCCTGCTTGAGATACTCCGCACCTTTGTTTATGGTTTCAAGTCCCTGCTTTATGTTGTCTCTTTCAAGGAAAAGGCTTCCCATATCTCTCATATAAAGACGTAGTAAAGGAACCTTTTTCATGGAATCCTTTGAGATAAAGCCTGCCGGCTTTCCGGTTGAGTTATGAGAAATAAGTATATCAAAGAAACTTCTATGATTACCTACAAATAAACAGGCCTGATCCTTTGGTATATTTTCCTGGCCGAGAACCGTCATTTTACAACCTACAAGCTTCAATTCACAATTGAAGAACCATCGTATGAGTTTATAAGCTCTTTCCCATGCTTCCTCGGGATTTGTTTTTGAAAGCTTTTGTATATACCAATGATACGGTACTATAAAAAATGATGAGAAAAACAGTACTATATATGCTATTGCAGTTTTCATATAATCACTCCATATTATCTTCCATACATTTTACAAGTTTCATAAAGCCTTGCCGAAAGCTCGTTTGTAAGAGCCTCCTGCTTATAACGCCAAGCCCAGTTGCCTTCGCCTACGCCCGGCTTGTTAAAACGTGCCCATGAATCAAGACAGAGCACATCCTGCATAGGTACAATTGCCATATTTGCAACCGATCCGAAGCAGGCTCTTATCAAAATCCAGCATATATCATTTCCGTCGGTTGAAAAATAACGTCTTAATTTATCTTTTGAAGCCTCGTATGCATGATTATACCAGCCGAGAGTTGTATCATTATCGTGAGTTCCGGTATAGCATACACAATTCCTTATAAAGTTGTGAGGAAGAAAATCGTTTTCATGTGGGTTCTCAAAAGCAAATTGAAGTATCTTCATACCCGGAAGACCAAATTTATCTCTGAGTTCCGCAACGGAAGCATCGATTTCTCCCAAGTCTTCGGCAATAATCGGAAGATGATAACCGAGAGTTGCTTCAAGCTGTGTAAAGAAGTTTACACCCGGAGCCTCGACCCATTTTCCGTTTATGGCTGTTTCCTCGCCATAAGGAACTGCCCAGAATTTATCAAAACCTCTGAAGTGGTCTATACGTAAAAAATCAGCCAGAGTAAGCTGGTACTTGATACGGTTAAGCCACCATTCGTAACCTGTTTCCGTATGCTTTTTCCAGTTGTAAAGAGGATTGCCCCAAAGCTGTCCGGTTGCCGAGAAATAATCAGGCGGTACACCTGCGACAACAGTCGGATATCCGTCACTGTCCAAAAGGAAAAGCTTTTGATTGGCCCATACATCAACACTGTCCCAGGCCATAAATATAGGAATATCTCCGACTATTGAGATGCCTTTGTCGTTGGCATATTTCTTAAGCTTAACCCATTCGATATTAAATAAAAATTGGATGAATTTATAATAATTGATTTCATCGGAAAGCTTGGCAATCCACTTTTCTTTTTGCTTTTTGGTCGGCTTCTTTAAATCGTCCTCCCACATATACCAAGGCATACCGTTATGATAATCCTTACCTGCCATAAACAAAGCATAATCATCGAGCCAGTAGGCATTCTCCTTGCAAAAGCTATCGTAGCTGTCCATAAGTTCCTTGCTGGTTGATACACCGTCATCTATGTTTTTATCGGTAAATCTTTCATATGCGATTTTTAAAAGCGGTGTCTTAAAAGCAATCAGCTCGCCGTAATTAACCTGCTCAGGATTCCATTGAGGCATATTGTGAAAGTCGCTGTCATATAAAAGCTTCAATTCCTTCAGGTGATCAAGACTTATAATAAGCGGCTGTCCGGCAAATGCGGAAAAAGGCTGATAAGGTGAATCGCCGAAACCTGTATGTCCCAGCGGAAGCACCTGCCAGGTGTTAAGACCCGAGCGCTCCAAAAAATCTATAAAATCATATGCACCTTTTCCCAATTCTCCGATTCCGTAAGGACCCGGAAATGAAGTAGGGTGCAATAAAATTCCTGTATATCGTTTTGGCTTTTTTTCTCTAAAACCCGTAATCATAGGTTCTGCCATTTTTAAGTCCTCCCATAATTGGCATAAGTCATCTTCAATGCAGTCAAATCTTATACCTTAATTTATCTTTTCTTAATTAAACATACAAATTAGATTATACAAAATAAATCCGTAAAAAACAATGATTTATTTGTATGAATTATAGAGTTTTTCAAATAAAGGTATGGATTTTTCGACCATATCCGTTGTAACGCAGTAGGATATTCTGAAATGACCCGGACAATTAAAGCTGTCACCCGGAACAATAATAAGATTATATTCCTTAGCAGCCTTCCAGCAGAACTCATTTGCATCAGCAATAGGAGTACGCGGAAACATATAAAATGTTCCACCCGGCTCAACAACGTGATAACCGATTCTTGTGAGCTCCCTGTAAAGAATCTCCTTGTTCTTTTCGTATACAGAAAGGTCACTTGTTGTATAAAGTATATTCTCTATTCCAAGCTGGATAAGAGACGGCGGACAATTGTGTCCGGTAAATCTCGAAATCTGACCACACATAAGGACTATGAGTTTTGCGTCCTTACATGCAGGATTTACTGCCACATAACCTATTCTTTCACCCGGCAGAGAAACCGATTTACTGAAAGAGTAACAGCAGATGGAATTATCGTAAAATGCTGACACAAACGGAGCATCGGTGCCTGAGAACACTATCTCTCTGTAAGGCTCATCGGAAATAAGATATATATCATGACCGAATTCCTTTTGCTTTTCTTCAAGAATAGCAGTAAGCTTTTTGATCGTTTCGGTTGAATAAACTATACCGGAAGGATTATTAGGAGAGTTGATCAAAACGGCCTGAACATTCGGATTGAGGGCTTTCTTGAACTCATTAAAATTAATCTGGAATGTATCTATATCGGCAGGTACAATAGTGAGCTTTGCGCCTGTACCGGCTACATATGGTACGTATTCCGGGAAATAAGGGGCGAAAGTTATTACCTCATCGTCGTCTTTAACAACGCATCTTATGGCATGTGCTATAGCTCCGGCCGCTCCTGTAGTCATAAAGATTTCATCTTTTGTATAATTCATACCGAATCGTTTGTTAAGAGATTCTGCGACAGCTGCCCTGGTTGAATCTATGCCGAGAGAAGGGCTGTAACCGTGAAGTGATACCGGATTTTTCTCCTGAAGCATCTTGATTAATCCTTCTGTAAACTCCTTAGGAGTCGGAACGGAAGGGTTGCCGATTGAAAAATTATATATATTTTCGGCACCTATCTCGGCTGCTTTTTTATTCGCGTACGTAAAAAATTCTCTTATGACCGATCCTTTTCCGGTCATCTCCTTATACATTTCATTAATCATTTTTAATACTCCTATTATCGTTATTTTTATTGAAATCACGTGCTTTTTGCATGTGAGACTTAAGCGGTTTGGCAAATAAAATAAAAATGAGCGATGAACCAAACCGGGGAGGGATTTATTCATCACTCATTTTGGGGAGAGAGGATTCAAATATATGAAAAGCTCTTTACAATGTACAATCTAACATATAAATGTGTTCAAATTGTGTACTAATTGTGAAAAATGGTTCTAAAAAATTACTTTGTTAATTCCTTCATAGAAGTGTCAAGCTGTTTTAATGTTTTTTGGATTGCATCATTAATTACACCTGACTCATGTGCCATTTTACCAAACTCATGAGCAACTACCGTAAATCCTCGTCCTGCTTCGCCGGCTCTTGCAGCTTCTATTGAAGCATTAAGCGCAAGAATGTTCTGCTTGTTTTCAATCTTTTTAAGTCCCTGCGATTTGAGACTCAATTCTTTGATTAATCCAGCCGCATCTGATATGCTTTCGGAAAAAGTATCTTTGATTCCGTCAAGCTGTTGTTTGTTATAATATCTTTCCAAAAGGTTCTGAATGGAAGATACAAGTAATTTTGAAGCGGCTTCAACCTGTTCCTCAGGAGTATCCTCATCCAAAGGTCCGCCTACAACAGATGCAACAACAACCTCATCAACTTCTATATCTTCGCCAAAGGCTTCAATGTTATCTCTGGAAAATCCTAACACGTTGGAAAGAAATCCACCCTCGTCATCAAGTACAACTGCAATCATGCCTGTAGCGGCAGCCCAGTCGGTTAAAAGCTCATCAAGTAAGCTCGTATCTAAGTATTCATTAATTGCCATTCCGATACCTCCTGTAGTGTATTTGTTTTATTTATATTATTTTATATAATTTTTTAAATAATTACAAGAATAAAATTAGTGTGCTTAAATTTATGAGTAAAGATGTGAAGTCATATCACCGATTGCAACTGCCAAAGAGTGAAGTTCTTCCATGGTAGCGTTGATTTCTTCCATATTTGCACTTTGGGAAGAAATACTGTCATTTATTTCGTTGATTTTTTGCATAACATCTTTAACTGATGTATTCATTTCTCCGAGTATCTTTGAGATGTTGTTTGTCGTTTCCTTGGTTGAACTTGCAAGGTTTTGAACCTCGCTTGCAACAACGGCAAATCCCTTACCGGCTTCACCGGCTCTTGCAGCTTCTATACTTGCATTAAGTGAAAGCAGATTGGTCTGCGCTGCGATACTCTCGATGCTTTTTATGATATTCATGGAAGCATCAACCGAAGCCTCGATTTCCTGAGAAGCTGATGCAATTTCGGTTTGACGAAGAGCAACATCCTGCATCTCGCTTGCGGCATCATCTACGGTTTTCGTGATATCGGCAATCTTGTTTTTAAGACTTATGATATCAGGAGCAAGCTCTGATTCAAAACGTTCCTTTGCTTCCTTTTCTTCGGTTATATCAAGTATGGTTCCGGCAGCCATAAGCGGCTCCTTGCTTGGCGAGAATACAACATAGCTGGAAGCTCTGAACCATTTGTATTCACCGCTCTTGTGCTGTATACGGTATTCCATATCAAATACTGTATCACCTGTCGGATCGGCCATTTGCTTGGCCATAAGACCGGCTGCGCCCTCTACATCATCCGGATGTATCTTGGTTAACCATGATGACATAACATCAGGAAAATCAACCGAATTGCTGTATCCGAGAAGTTTTTTAAACTGATTTGAGAATACCATAGGTGTATTTGGATCATCGATGGCACCCTGAGACAGGTCAAGACTCCATGAACCTTCAAGCATCATTTTATCAACTGCATACTGTCTTCTTGTATCATGTTCAAGTTTGGCTTCCGTTTTCAGCTTATCGTCTATATCTATGAATGTTCCGATAAATACCTCCGGAATACCGTTCGGTCTTCTTAAGCATTCGCCTGTAGCGTGGAAGATATGGTATTCACCGTTTTTTAACTTAAGTCTGTATTTAATATCATAGGCCGCATTTGCGTTTGCAACAGCATTTCCGTATGCGGCAAAAACCTCCTCGCTATCGTCCGGGTGAATGAGAGAACCGAGTGAATCAATTGTGTCCGGTAGTTCGTTATAAGAATATCCGAGACTTCTTCTCATCTCATCTGTAAAATGAACGCTTACCTGATTTCCCTTCTCGTCAAAATATGACATCCAAACAGCAAGATGTGCATTATTGTTTATTGACTCGAGCATCTTGTAGTTTAAAGCCGACTCGGCTTTGTATTTTTCCAACTCGGCAGTGAGCTCTTGAAACTGATAATCGACTCCCTGCGAAAGATTTTGCTTTTTTCCGAACATCAATATCTCCTCCCTGAAAGAACGACATATTCTGCCCCATATATGCCGTTTTTGTGTTATAAATTTATTGCCAGTGTGCCGGTTTTAAAACAGACACGTTACTAAAATAGAATTATATCACAAGTATCAAAAAAATAAAAGCTTTTTAATGTTTTTTCGACAATTTCAACAATAAAAAAGCTCTCACATAAGTGAGAACTTTTTAAAAGACATTTTAACCTTCGACTATAGGCAATATTTGCGTAATCAGATTGTCCATATCTTCGAATACACCGGATTTGGTTGTTCCGAGATTGTTTACATTCTGGATATGTGACATAAGATTATCATAATTTTTATTTATTGCATCGTATGCACGGTTAATCTCTATGAAGTCATCGTCTACATTTTTGGCCGCCTCGGATATTTCATCCTGAACCGCATCGGCAGCGTTTGCGCTTTCGGTAATTAAAGCAAAGGTGTTGGTTGCTTTATCAACATCTTTCATGCTCTTATCGAGTGTTTCCATAGAAAGCTCGATATTATGTGAAAAGTTTGCTGTCTCATTTTTGGCATCTTTTAAGCTTCCCTGAATATCGGCAGAAAGGATATTTATCTGTTCGGCAAGATTCCTTACCTGTTCAGCTACGACAGCGAAGCCTTTTCCTGCTTCTCCGGCACGCGCTGCTTCTATTGACGCATTCAACGCGAGCATATTTGTCTGTCCGGCTACACTTATTATTTGCTGCATACAATTTTCGATAGAGTTAACGGCAATTTCAAATTTGCCAAAATCGGTCTGCATATCGCTAAAGGTGGATTTTACGGATTCGGAACTGCCCTTTAATCCTGAAACAGTATCCTTTGCATATTCAACTGAATTGACAATTCCTTCCTTAACATCATCAAATTTGGATACACTTTTTCGCATCTCCGTAAAAACGTCGGCAAAATTGTCAAGACGTTCCTTCATAATGGTGTTGTTATTCATAATGTCTATAAAAGAGTTTTCGAGACTGCGCATTTCTGACATGGAATCAACTTCATTTTCAGCGAGAACCTTTTCATAGTCACGAAGATTTTCAACGATATATTTAATCGGGTATGTATCTTTTTTTTCAGGTACTGCATTATATGCTGAATTGTTTTCGTATGAATTTTGAATCTGTCTTTTTTTCTTTCCAAACATATACAATGTACCTCCTTACTCAAACACGACACAGGTCATGGTCTGATTAACAAACTGGTTATTATAATGCTCGCCGTAGCCTACAAATCCGCAATATGAACTGCTAAGCTGTGACAGAGAGCGGTGATAATCATTCCAAATGCCGTTATCATTAAATAAAATATATCTAAACAGACAGTTAACGGAAAACATTGCGGAGATACTTGAAAAATCCGCTCTAATGGAATCAACGGTTTCCTGAGCCACCTGTCGGTAGTCTTTAAGCTCGAGCAATGTAAGGACGTCTGAGTCGTTTACCTGTCTGAAACAACATAGTCCGTTTCCTGAAACCTCTTTAATCGATATTATTCGTATGTCATCACCTACGATTTTACCGAAAGGATTTTTAAATGTCTGCGTTTGAATATCGGATTCCTTGATACCGAGTGTATTTATATATACATTTTTTGCAGGCTTTCCGTCAAGCTCGCCCATATAGTATTTTGACCTGTCGGTTTTCGAGGCAACAAAACGATACTGATCCATCGGCTTATAAATATTTTCTTTGTAAACCTTTACTTTTCCGCCTAGATTTTTAATAATCATATAAACCAAAGCATCCTCGTAGCAAATGCCGTTAGCGGACAGTTTTCCCGGAGCTCCGGTTCCTCCCATAAGCGATATACTGTTTTTCTTTAAAAGACTGTTCATTGAAGTTAAGGCAACGGCGTCATTGCCCGAACATAAATCTATAAGAACAGTATTGTCTCTGCCGGGTCTTATTTTGCTTATATCATCGGCAAGGTTTTTGATATGCTCTGCAGGTTTAACGGAAACATTAGGCAAAACATTTGCTGCGATTTCGACTCCTTCCGTAAATGCTGTTACCGAAACCCCTTCTTCACAAACGGACGTACTGTAGCTCATGGCTATACAGCCGATGCTTGGTACTCCCGGAAACATTTGTGCAAGTTCCTGAACATGCCTTTCGAAATTTTTTTCGGAAGAAAACATAATAAGTCCTTTTGGATTCACAATCCCTCTTACAGCTTCGGATAAGTTGCCTGTACTGCTCATTCCGAATATCTGTTTCATCGTAACACCCCCCTGTGTTTAACTAATTAATGTATAAAGTTAATTTTACTATAAGCAGGTAAAATATGTCAATAAAATCAGAGAATTGTTCATAATTTTAAAAAATAAAAAAACGGAGGCAATAAATCTTTCGACTTAAAGCCACCGTTATGTAATGTATTATAGGTTTTCTTCAAAAAATGACTGAAGCTTGTCAAACGGAATATATTCCTTGTCTCCGCCATCGTACAAATCAGTATGAACCGCATCAGGAATAATCATCAGTTCTTTGTTATCAGTATACTTACTGTCTGCTGTCATATCCGCAAATGCATCTTTTGAGAAATAGCAGGAATGAGCTTTTTCTCCGTGTACAAGAAGAACTGCGCTCCTTATTTCGTTGCTGTATTTAAGAATCGGCTGATTCATAAAAGACTCACATCCTATGACGTTCCAACCGCCGTTTGAATTAAGGCTTCTCTTGTGATAGCCTCTGCCGGTTTTATAATAATCGTAGTAATCTTTTACGAAGAAAGGTGCATCCTCAGGGAGAGGATCGACTACTCCGCCACCGAGCTTATAGTCATCTGCCTTAAGGTCTGCAAGTCTCTGAGCACACATGGCTGCTCTGTGCTGGTATCTTTCTTCCTCGCTATCTTCCGAGTCAAAATACCCCCTGGCATTTACTCTGGTCATATCATACATTGTCATAGCGACCGTAGCCTTGATTCTTGTGTCAAGAGCGGCTGCATTTATCGCCATTCCTCCCCATCCGCAGATACCTATGATTCCGATTTTGTCAGAATCCACTCTGTCGTTCAATGAGAGAAAATCAACCGCCGCCATGAAATCCTCGGTATTGATATCAGGAGAAGCCATATATCTGACATTGCCGCCGCTTTCTCCGGTAAATGAAGGATCAAATGCAATCGTAAGAAAGCCCCTTTCTGCCATAGTCTGTGCATACAATCCGCTGCATTGTTCCTTTACCGCACCGAATGGTCCACATACGGCAATTGCAGGAAGAATGCCACTTTTATCCCTGGGTACATACATGTCCGCCGCAAGTGTTATGCCGTATCGATTTACAAAGGTTACCTTGCTATGCTCAACCTTATCGCTTTTAGGAAATGTTTTATCCCACTCGGTTACCAGTTTGAGTTTTTCTTTTGTTATCATAGTATTTAACCTCCGAACATTAATTATTACTTCACATTTTAAAGCTTGTATATTTATTATATAAGCTTGACGAATTCTTTGCTAATGAATAAAATGAATATCGTGATATTCCAAAATGGAATACCAAAGAACGAAAGGAGGCTCCCATGGAAATCAAAAGTCTTCGATACTTCCTGGCTGTAGCGAGGGAAGAAAACATGACAAAGGCGGCAGACATACTTCATGTTACACAACCTACACTTTCAAAGACATTAAAATCACTTGAAGAAGAACTTGGAAAGAAGCTTTTCACACGCCATAGCTTCAGCATATCCCTGACTGATGAGGGCATGCTTCTTCGCGATCGTGCGGAGGATCTTATTGCGATGGCTGACCGGATAGAACAGGAATTCATTACCCTTGACGACATTACAGGAGGCGATATCTACTTTGGACTTGCCGAAAGCTATCAGATAAGGTATCTTTCAAGGGAAATCCGCAAACTAAAAAACAAATATCCCGGATTTACATACCACATTACCAGTGGAGACACTGAGCAGGTAACGGAAAAACTTGATAAAGGTCTGCTTGATTTCGCAGTCATCTGTGAAAGACCAAACTCCGTCAAATACGACTACGTAAAATTTCCGGAAGCGGATATATGGGGAGCTGTCATGCCTGCAGATTACTTTCTTGCCGAAAAGAAAAACATTAAGGTCAAAGATTTAATCGGTCAGCCGATTTTTTGTTCCGAACAGAGCTGGAACAATGAAATTCCTCAGTGGGCAGGAGATGAATTTGATAAACTTCATCTGCAAGGAACCTTTCGTCTATCATATAACGGTTCCATGTTTGCAAAAGAAGGACTTGGAATATTGCTTACATTCGAGCACCTGATCGATTGTTCAAAGGAGAGTGGACTTGCTTTTCGCCCTTTGTCACCGAAACAGACGTCAGAATTATTTCTTATATGGAATAAATCTGCTTCATTTACTCCTCTGGCGGAAAAATTCCTTGCTCAGATACAAGAGTCGTTTAAATAGTTCCGGTTTGATTTGCGGTTTTTGCATAACCGGTAAAATAATTTGCTGAAAATATAAAATTACATTATAATAACAAAGAACTTTTTTGGGAATTATGATTTTAAATGATTATGAAGGAAAAGCGTAAGCTTCTCATTTTGGTAGGAGAGTGGAAATATGGTAAAAATTTTTGAAACGCATGCACATTATGATGATAAGGCTTTTGATGAAGACAGAGAAAAAGTAATCACCGGTTTAAAGGAAAACGGCATATATGCGGTTACCAACATAGGCTCTGATTTGAAAAGCTCTCAAAACACATTGAATCTGATAAAAAAATATGATTTCTTTTATGGAGCGGTCGGGGTTCATCCGTCGGATGTCAATTGCCTCGAGGAATTTGGCGATGACGAAAAAGCCATAGACGCAATCAGAAATATGGCTAAGTCATCCGACCGGGTTGTTGCTATAGGAGAGATAGGTCTTGATTATCATTATGAAGATACTGATAAGAAACTTCAGGAAAAATGGTTTAGAAAACAAATAAGATTGGCTCGCGAGTTGAAGCTTCCGGTTGTGGTCCACAGCAGGGATGCCGTTGATGATACCATATGTATAATGGAACAGGAAAAAGTAAAAGAAGTGGGTGGAGTGGTTCACTGCTATTCGTATACGGAACATTCGGCAATTGTTTTCAGAAAAATGGGTTGTTATATAGGCGTGGGCGGAGTTCTCACATTTGACAACGGAAGAAAGCTGAAAGATACCGTGAAGCATACACCTCTTGCATCTTTGGTCCTCGAAACGGACAGTCCGTATCTTTCTCCTCAACCGTTCCGGGGAAAGAGAAACGATTCGACTAATCTTAAATATGTGGCAGAGGCTATTGCAAAGATAAAGGAAATGCCTGTTGAAGAAGTGTACGAAAAAACATGGGAAAATGCAAAAAAATTATATAGGATAAAAGATAACATTTAAAGGGGAAAGTATATGGAAAAATTAAGCAACCCTCAGGTTACGATAGAAGTCATAAAGAAATATAATTTTGCGTTTCAAAAAAGGTTCGGACAAAATTTTCTTATTGACGGACATGTTATAGAAAAGATAATAAAAGCAGCAGATATTACCAAGGATGATATCGTGCTCGAAATCGGTCCCGGAATCGGAACGATGACACAATATCTGGCAGAATCGGCGGGTAAAGTTTATGCTGTTGAGATAGATAAAAATCTTTTGCCGATACTTGATTATACATTGTCGGAGTATGACAATGTAACAGTTATAAATGAGGATATATTAAAACTTGATATAGAGGAACTTATTAAGAAAGAAAAAGGAACGCTTAAGGTTGTTGCCAATCTTCCGTATTATATAACAACACCGATAATTATGGGGCTTTTGGAAAACCACATACCTGCAAAATCCATAACGGTTATGGTTCAAAAGGAAGTGGCGAGCCGCATGCAGGCAGGTCCCGGAAGCAAAGATTACGGTGCTCTTTCACTTGCGGTGCAATATTATGCCGAGCCGTACATTGCAGCAAATGTACCGCCAAATTGTTTTATGCCGCGACCTAACGTCGGATCGGCAGTTATAAGACTTACCAATTGGGATAAACCTCCTGTAGAAGTAAAGGATGAAAGGCTTATGTTTAAGCTTATCAGGGCATCGTTCAATCAAAGGCGTAAGACACTTCAAAACGGTATAAATAATTCGCCGGAACTAAGCTTTACAAAAGAGCAGGTTGTAGAAGCTTTGAAGAAACTTGGAATAAATGAAAATATAAGAGGAGAGGCACTTACTCTTGAACAATTTGCAGATTTAAGCAATATACTTTCATAAAAAAGTATGTCGGAATAAATGGTCAAGCCTTCGCATATATTATACATATGTTAAGAAAAAAGTGAGGAAAAAGTATGCGAAAGGGAAGATGTGTATCATATATATACCGTTACAGAGATGACAGAAGATGCGAAAACGCAGGCTTTATCAAGATACAATGTGTATCGAACGGAAGTGAAAATCAGGCAAGAATCCAGATAGGATTGAAGTTGTATAAGAAGAATGAATGTTGCTGTAAAATATATCTTCTGCATGGAAATGCGGGAAGATATTTCACGGATATAAATTTTTGTGCAAAGGAAAGAGACACGATTATGAAGCGCATGTTCGTATCCTGGGATAATCCTTTGGATAACGGAGTGCCGCTTGATGAATATTCGGGGCTGTTTTTTCTATGTGATGACGGTGAACAGCTGATGGGCATTTGGGACAATAAAAACATTTCACCGAAAAATATAATTATTTCAAAAAATGAAAAGATTCAGGAAGTAAAAGAAATTCCGACAATCGAGTTGAAAAATGCTTATCAGGATGCATGTGACAGGATGCTTGATACCTACCCGAAGCTTGCAATGTTTGCCGACAGCCAAATTACGGAGTGCGTAAAAATAAATCCGCAGGATATCGGAAAGCTTCATATGAGCAATTGGAAACTTGGAACAAACAGTTTTCTGTCACATGGTTTTTATCAATACAGATATATAATGCTTGGAAAAATTAAAATTGACGATGAAAAAGAAAAGGTTGTTATTGGAGTTCCGGGAGTTTTTACAAATAAAGAAAGATACATTGCCAATATGTTTGGATTCGGACAATTTATTCCGGTAAAAAGAGAAAAACTGATTACCGGAAAATTTGGCTACTGGGTGTCGGAAGTATCAAGGATGTAAAGGTCAAGTAACATGTCGTACCCGTTTACATTTGCCTTTAGTGACTCCGGAGAGTTTAAAAAGAAACCTAGATTTTGGGCGAGCCTTATGGAAGGATAATTATTCGGAGCAATGTGAGCCGCAAACAAATGTATTCCGTAATATTCTTCCATAACTTTGATTCCGTTGTAACATGCCTCGTATGCCAGGCCTCTGTTTTGATAAAGTAAATCGAGCTTGTAGCCTATTTCGGCATAGGGACCGAGGTTGCTGTTTTTTATGTTAAAATTAACTGAACCGATGATTTTTCCTTTGGCATGGGAGGAAGGAGTATAAATAAAATATCTTAAAAAATCACCATCCGTATAACCTTTATATTCCCTTATAAGATGCTGATAGTGAAAATCCTTCGTAAAAAAATCCTTGGGACGGGTAGGCTCAAACCTGTCAAAAATCCCCCTGTTTCTTTTATAAAGATCCAAAACCGCTCCGGCGCTTGCTTCGGTTTCAACCTGCAATATAAGATTTTCGGTGCGTAAAACTGACGGTCCCATGGCATACTCCTTATCCGGATTAAAAAATGATCCGTAATTTGATTTATATCATAAAACTATTATATAATGTAAAAAAATTAAAATCAACAAACTATATTCAAGATAAAAACAAATAATTCAGGTGAAACTATGGAAGAAGATTTAAAGTACATGAAGCAGGCGATTAGACTTGCGAAAAAAGCAGCTGACGGAGGGGATGTTCCCATAGGCTGCGTGATAGTATATGAGGGAAAAATAATAGCGAGGGGCTATAACAGGCGCAACGCTGACAAAACAACGCTTGCACATGCGGAAATACTGGCCATAAAAAAAGCTTCAAAGGTTATAGGAGACTGGAGACTGGAGAATTGCACAATGTATGTATCTTTGGAACCGTGCCAGATGTGCGCCGGTGCAATTGTACAGGCACGTATACCGAGATGCGTTATAGGCTGTATGAATCCTAAAGCAGGATGCGCCGGCTCGATACTTAATCTTTTGGATATTAAAGAATTTAACCATCAGGTTGAAGTAAAAAGAGGAGTATTGGAGGAAGAATGCTCGACGCTTTTGAAGGATTTCTTTGCCAGGCTGAGGTCTGATAAGAAAAAGTCAGAACAATAGAACCTATGAATTGGAAAATATGGTAATGAGACATCCGGAAGGATATATTTCCCTTGACTTAGAGCCGTTTTTTCTATATACTTATATAGATGTTTTATCATTCCTTGCGTTAACTGACGATTGCCGATAAATGATAAAAACAGATTAAATTTGTTATAAAATTTCCGTGCAGCCGGGGAGTTAGCGGTGCCCTGAACCTGCAATCCGCTATAGCAGGGGTGATGGTTGACCTAGGTATGTTATCTTGTGAGGCTGCCCTCGATAAGTGGCGTTGATGTTTGGGTCTTGCGCGACAGAAACCTGTGAACCGTGTCAGGTCGGGAACGAAGCAGCACTAAGCAGGACCTTTTGTGTGCCGCAAGGTAGCCTGGGCTGAGTTAACTGTTGAGGTAACGCTTGTGGGAGCATAACAAAGTCGGCCGCACGGTTTTATTATTTTGAAAATAGCGAAAAATGATACATAAAATTCAGATTAAATAAATGATTCAGATACATTTTACAATTGCATTAAATTTAGGAGAGATGATATAAAATAGTTTTTTACGAAGGGAGAAAAGGTATGGAAAATGAGAAAAGTAAAGTAAGTAAGGCGTTGCTTGTAGCTATTTCAACTCCGGATGTGCTCATTCTTGCGGCGTATCTTCTTGAAGTCATAAAAGGGGAACGTACCATAGCATACTATGGAATGCTGGCGGCTTTGATTGTAGCACCTATGTTAATTGCATGGATAAGTTATAAAGCGAATCCTGAAAGTGACGCTTGCAGGTATATAGCTACGCTTGGATATATTGCTATGTATTCCATGGTTTTATTTACGGGAGATACAGCCATGGTCAGCATGTATATAATCATTCCTATGAGTTATCTTATCGTATGTGCCGATCCGAAGCTTCTTGCATTTTCGACAGTATTTGCCATATTGGTAAATGCAGTAGCGGTTGCATATAAGGCTATAGGTGAAGGAAAAACAAGTGCGGATGATATAGCGGATTACGAGATACAGATACTTGCCATTGCTATATTTATGATATTCCTTTACAGCTCCACGAAGCTTCAAAAGAAAATTAATGATGCACGTATGAGTAAGGTCTATGAGCAGGAGAAACAGGCAGAAAACACGCTTAATCACATTCTTCGGGTTGCTGATAGTGTAACAAAGGAAACTCAGTCCGTTCTGTCCATGGTAAACGAGGTTTCAGCTTCGTCAAATATGACAGCCGACAGTATGGAAGAGATAACAACCGGTACAACTCATACTTCGGATTCGATTCAGGCACAGCTTTCACAGACTGAGCAGATTCAAAACATTATAGAAGAAGTTAATTCTGCCGCTGAAAATATGCAGGCTATGATAGGTGACAGTTACAAAAATATTGAGACCGGTGTAAATAACATGGATTCACTTACCGAAAGTGCGACATATGTTGAAGGAATCAACAAAAATCTTAATGATGAGATGACCGGACTTGTTGACAGCGCAAATCAGGCGCTCAACATCATACAGATTATTCAGGATATTGCGACACAGACCAATCTTCTTGCTTTAAATGCGTCCATAGAGGCGGCTCGTGCCGGAGAAACCGGACGTGGCTTTGCGGTTGTTGCCGATGAGATAGGTAATCTCGCAAGACAGACTGCCGAAGCAACGGACAGCATAGGAGACCTGCTCGGAAAACTTCAGATAGGAGCAAATGATGCGAGCGAGGCAGTGAGCAATGCTATTGAAGCGGTAACAAACCAGAACAGCCTTATCGCAAGCACAAGAATGACATTTGAAGAGATCAAGGATACGATTTCTGTTGTAGCGGACAGCGCAAAACAGGAATCCGAGTCTATAGAAAACCTTCTTTCGGTTAATGCAGAGCTTGTATCAAGCGTGGAAACAATTTCCGCAATCAGTGAGGAGGTTAGTGCCACCAGCAGTCAGGCACACGAGATGGCAAGAAAGAATGTACAGCTTTCGGGCAATATGAAGTCAAGCATTGAAAGATTGTCGTCTTCGGTCAACGAACTCAAATAATAACACTGCCACCGCAGTTTGACAGACTTCCGGTCGGTTCATATACCGGACAAATATAACAGACGGTTGATATCACAACATTTTTTTCTAAATCAGCGCATTCGAATTTTTTATATTCGCACGAAACCGAAAACTCGCTACGCTCAGACAGTTCGGTTTCTGAGCGAATCTCTCAAAATTCTCATTGCTGATTTGACGAAAACAATGCACATGTTTTATCAACCGTCTGTTATATTGTCCCGGTATTTATGAACCGCCCGGACACAGCAGCTCAAGCAGCACTTTCAGTGCTGTTTTGAGCTACAGGTATGAAGGCTTATTCTGACGGAATTAATAAACTTGAATATGACGTAAAATAAAGCATAAGGGGTAGTTACAAATTTTGTCCGATTTGCGTTAAATCAGCAGTGAACCTTCGCATAGGTTTGCTCAGAAACCAATCTGTTTGAGCGTTAGCGAGTTATTGGTTTCGTGCAAACATAAAGAAGGCGAGCGCGCTGATTTAGCAAATTGATGACATTTTGTAACTACCCCTTATGTTTTATTTACGTCATAAAAAAGAAATATTAAATTGTGTTCCATCAGAATAAGCCTTTACACCTGTCATACTGCGAGGGCAGTGGTTTGTGGTGCGAGTTAGCACTTCTCAGGTTCATCATATTCAACGCCCATGGTGTCGACAGTTACCGATTTGATGACCTGATCCTCGAGAGGTCTGTCGGCCCAGCCGGTTGGTGTTGTAGCGATTTTGTTTACAACATCGAGTCCCTCGGTGATTTTTCCGAAGGCAGCATATGCACCGTCAAGAAGAGGTGAAGTCTTATGCATTATAAAAAACTGTGAACCTGCAGAGTCGGGCATCATGGAACGAGCCATTGAAAGAACACCCGGTTCGTGCTTTAAATTATTTTCAAAACCATTATCGGAGAACTCACCTTTAATGGAATAACCCGGACCACCTGTTCCGTTTCCGTCAGGATCTCCGCCTTGGATCATAAAGCCTTCGATTACTCTGTGAAAGATTAACCCGTCATAAAAACCTTTCTTTACAAGAGAAATAAAGTTCTTTACTGTGTTTGGTGCTATGTCCGGATAAAGCTCGAATTTCATTACACTCCCGTCGGCCATAGTCATAGTAATAATTGGATTTGCCAAATTCATCATCCTTTCTTGATATTTTCTCTAAAAGATGTTAATATAATAGCGTTAATGTAAAATTACGTCAAGTATGTAATTTTTTAAAAAGATAAAGAGGTAATAGTTGTGGCAAGGTTTATAAAAAGCATTATTTTGATTGTTGCCGTATGCGCACTTTCAACAATAATTTATGATTACGGAAAAGGCTGGTACAAGATATACCAGGACGAATACAAGGGAACTGTTTCAACCGTTGGAGAAGATGTGGTTGTTGAGATTCCGGAAGGGGCAGCGGCGAAAACCATTGCTAAGATTTTAAAAGATAAAGGTCTTATACACTTTGAAAGAGCTTTTGTAAAAAGACTTCAGGAGTCGAGCTATCGTATCCAGAGCGGAACTTATACACTCAATACAGGTATGAGTACACTTGATATGATTGTGACCATGAGCCCTGTTGTTGAGGCGGATGAGAAGATAGATACGCTTGTAATACCTGAGGGATTTACCATAGAACAGATTGCGGCAAGATGCGAAAAGCAGGGTATATGTACCGCACAGGAATTCCTGAATGCTGTTAATTCTGTTACAACTGAGGATTTCCCATATCTTGCCGATGTTCCGGCAGGAGCGAATGTAAAATACAGACTTCAGGGATACATTTTCCCTGCAACCTATGATATTTATGAATATACAACGCCGGAATCACTTGTTAAGTGGATGCTTGAGACGTTTGAAAATAATTACACCATGGATTTACAATTAAGAGCCGAAGAGCTTGGATATAACTCTTATGAGGTTATTACAAGGGCATCCATTATAGAGCGTGAAGCTAAGATTGATGAAGAAAGAGCTATAATTGCAGGAGTAATAAATAATCGTCTTGCTGCCGGTATGCCGCTTCAGATGTGTCCTACCGTGCTTTATCCTTTGACTGACGGTATGTACGATCAGAGTCAGGTATATTATGAGGATCTGGAACTTGATTCACCTTATAACACATACAAATATGAAGGACTTCCTGCAGGCCCTATATGTAATCCGGGACTTGCATGTATAAATGCGGTTCTTTATCCGCAGGAACATGGATATTATTATTATCATGTTGATAATGAGGAAGAGGGCTCACATGTATTTACCGAAAACTATGAGGAACATGTGGATACTCAGATTATCGGTGGTCCGAACGGAGTTCCTGCAGAAGGAGAGGAAGAAAAAGAAGATCAGGAACAATAACGATTTATTTATAGATAATACTAATCGAGAGAAGGAGGACATTATGAGGACGTTTTATTTTAAGGCTAGAAATATAGGGCAGGAAAAATACCTGACTTATACTATGGGTGAAGAAACAGAGCTTGATGAAGACGTTTTGGATTATTGCGAAGAAAATGACGTAAAAGAGCTTGTTGACATTATATATGAAGAGGATGACGATTATGATTATCTTACCTATGATATCACGGATAAGGTATCATTAACTGAACTTATGTCAAAAGAGGTAAGTAGCGCACAGGCACTTTTTATAGTCAGAAATGTAGCAGTTAACCTTATTTCCGTTAAAGAACAGGCTATACATCTTTCATATATACTTCTAAACAGGGAATATGTTTATGTCGGAGAAAATAATAACATATTCTTTATCTGTGTTCCGGTAGAAAACAAAGGCTCCTTATCAGTGGAATTTAAGGGATTCTTAAGACAGATTCTCGCAAATATGAAATATAATGTTGATGAAGATTTAAACTTCGTCGGAAAACTCCTTACATATATAAATAGTGACAATTTCAATTTAAGAGGCTTGGTTGGACTTGCTGAGGCTCTTATGGAAGAAGCGGGCATAGAGTATGACGAGGCAGGAACCATCGAGACAGATGGTGTTGAGGTTGTTAATACAGAACCTGAGGAAGATATTTCCGAGACGGAACCTGTTGAAAAGACAAATGTTACAGACTTTATGAATGATGCCGATGATATTCCGCTTCCTGAAATCAATCTCGATGAGGAAGAACCTGAAGAGGAGGAGATTGATTCTGATGAAGAGCTTGACAGCATCCTTCCTACGGGCATGAAGCCTATAGCTGAAGAGACTGAAAGTGAATCCAAAAATGATATAGAAAACATTGATGATCTTCAAACTGTTAACATCCAAACTGTCAAGGTAGAAGATATGGATGATGTACAAACAGTAAAAATTGAAGATGCAGATGAAATAAAGACAGTAAAACTTGAACCTGAGGAGCTTGGTACCATACCTGAGATAAATATTGATCCTATTCCGGAGACAACACCTGTTGCCGAACCGATTGATTTGTCGATTAAGACGCCTGAGCCTGTTGCCACGCCGGAGCCAAAGCTTGAACCTGTATCAGAACCGGTTGTCGAAAGACCGAGACCGGTTACCAAGAAGGTTGAAGATCTTGATGCGATTAAAAGTAAAATTCAGGAGTTGGTCGGCGGTGTACCTGTCGCAAAGACCACAGTTGATGATCCAAAGAAAATAAAGACATTAGCTGATCTGGAGGAAATGCTTGAAGAAAGTAAAGCACCTGCACCTAAGAAAAATGTCGTTAAAGTAAACAGAGCGGCAATTATTCAAAGTATAGCAGAGCAGGAAGCTGAGACTGAGGAACTTTCAGAGGAAGAGCCGGATAAGAAAGCAGATAAGAAGGCAGAGAAAAAAGCAGAGAAGAAGGCCGAAGCTGCTAAGGAAGAAGCTGAAGAGGCAGAGGAGGTTAAAGAACCTGAGCCGGTCAAAATCAATACACTTCTCAATGCGCCAAAGGCTATGCCTTATCTTATAAGAGTAAATACCGAAGAAAGAATAATGCTTAACAAGCAGGTGTTTAAAATCGGTAAAGCTTCCAGAGGAGTTGACTATTCTGTTAGCGGAAACGGAGCTATAAGCAGACAGCATGCTGTTATCACCCAAAAAGATGGCGTCTGCTATATAAAGGATAATAAGTCAACAAACCACACCTACATTAATGACAAGGAAGTAGAGGAAGGTAAAGAAGAAATACTTACACATGATTCAATAATAAAGCTTGGGGACGAAGAATTTTTATTTAAAATCAGATAAAATACAATAAGTTGGAGGGTTGCATAATGAAAAAACTTGATTTATCCGTAACAAGAGAAAATGAGTGTGATGTTATCAGATACGAACTTCTCGGGAACGAGGAGTATGATGAGAGAATAGCAGATAAGGTTACTCAATTAAGTAACATTTTGCCGTTTCAATTCAGTAATCAGGATGGAAAGAGAGTCATTACAACATATGTAAGAGAAAACTTCAGTCTTGAAATGCTCTTCTCAAAAGCACTGCAAAAAAGAGAAGTTTTATGTCTGCTTGGAGAACTTGTAGCTGTATTTGATATAGGCGCACAGGGTATCCCGGTAAGTTATGTGGTTAAAGATTTCAATAATATATATGTAAATCAGGAAACCTTAAGAGTAAAGTGTATACTCGTACCTGTAAAGCAGGAAGCTATCGCACTTTCTGATATTCCTGATTTCTTCAGAAATGTAATTTCAAGAATGTCTTTTGATGAGATCGATACTGATAACTATGTCGCAAAATTATTGACGGTTATCAATACTAAAGATTTTTCAACTATCAAATTAAAAAATTACATAGACGATGAGCTGGAGAAAATGGGGCTCTTCATAAGTAAGGATAAAGGTCTTACAAGTGTGGATGCAGGTGGAAATATCGGCCAGACCAAGAGTGTCAAGGTTAATAAGCTTGGCGTTATTAATAATATGCAAAATTCTCAGCCACCAATGGGAATGCCACCACAGGGTATGATGCCACAGGGACAGCCGCCGATGGGAATGCCACCGCAGGGTATGATGCCGCAGGGACAGCCACCGATGGGAATGCCACCGCAGGGTATGATGCCGCAGGGACA